>Ga0126337_10000139_pt1 | contig 28103 bp, 18 predicted proteins | sample DipCmetagenome_FD_92527 | JGI IMG/M metagenome (GOLD analysis project Ga0126337, IMG submission 92527) | Coral microbial communities from La Bocana,Puerto Morelos, Mexico - Diploria C A metagenome | ecosystem: Host-associated > Invertebrates > Cnidaria > Coral | place: La Bocana,Puerto Morelos...
TTTTGAAGAGTGGTGTGTTGGAACGGTTGGGGGTTTAAGATGAAAAAAAAAGATTAAGGCAAGGGTCGGCAAAAAGCGGGGGGGGGGGGGGGTGGGGGAGCTAAGAAAAAAAAAGGGGGGGGGGGGGGGGGGTGGGAGTTTAGAAAAAAAAGTGGGTGGGGGGGGGGGGGAGGGGTTGGGAGGGAGAGGAGAATTCTGTAAGAACAAAACTTTTAAAGTTATATATGAAACTTAATTGGAATTTCCAGAGAGTTAGAAGGGTCTCCCTTTTGAGGGGGAAGTATTGATATTTTCTTGAACTACACATATATGACAATAGCAATCCACAACAACAACAACAATAGCAACACTTTATTACCTGTATAGAAGTTTACAATTTAGTTAAAAAATGATTTGAAATGTTAAAGGGTTACCAGCTCCCAGAAATATCTAAAAAGCTAAAATTTTATGGGACCTGGTTTAAATGATGTAAATGAAATATTTGCAGCAGAGGTACATGTAAGACAGTTATACAAAAAATACTTTCTACCAAAGCCATTCACACACACACACACACACACACACACACACACACACACACACACACACACACACAGACACATAGGAACTCACAACCACACAACATTAACATGCAATGATGATAATTATAATAATAACGGTAATCATAACATTTTTCTTGAATGGCCTGTAATGGTCTGTAATGGCCTTTCCTGCATTGCAGGTGGGGAAAGGGGAGGCAAAGTGCTGATAGAAGGACGGGGACTCCCCTTCTTCCTTACGTTTTTGCCCTTCCTACCCCTTCCCCATTTACGCCTGCATAGAGGCTAGTAATGGACTGACATCTCATCCGGAGCGAGGAGGGAGGATAATAAATTATGCACTTAATCTTGAGTGCTTGTTGAGATAAGCATCTCCAGAAAAATGAGCCACTTAGTTGTGATCCCCAGTATGGCCTCTTAAATATTAGAACAGCCCAAGCCTGTAATAAACCTTACATTGATCTACAGATTGGACAGGCCATATTTATTCCAAGCAGCAGTACTGGTTCATCGTCTGAACACGTTGCTATAGCTACCCAAGATACTCTGTCAGTCATGGCACCTGGCAAAGGTTTTCTATCAACATTGGATCATGTGATTGGTGGAAAACTAAGCTGTGTGGACTGTACTGCTGACCGCCTTGCTGTTGGTGTGGGCTCATATGGATACGGAACACTTGGAAACAAAGTAATGTATAAAATAAAACGCAATATTTAAGTACCAAAACGGACAGACCCAACCAATTGGACGACACAGAGCAGATAATGCATTGAGCAAATTGGAATTCAAAGTAAAAGAGTGCCACTGGATTTTATTACTGAATAGGTGAAAGTAGGCACGTTCCTCTATTTCGTAAGAGCACCCACCGGCAAGCCCACAGTATACACGGGTCCTGGTGTAACCAGCGTCAAAGCACGGAAAATGTACGGTAACGACGATCGCGTTTTGATTTTGTAATTTAATGGCCAAAGGGTATAGTTGACCAGGGCTCATCAAAAGAGATATGCAGTTGTTTTTCTGAAGGAGCACGGTTCAGTTTAGGAATCCCAAGGATGAATAATAGGAGAGCAGAGAATTTCACTTCACAAGGCTCTTGACATATTAACATCAACCAATATTTCTGAATTCCATAAAGACATAGTTGATCATCGCAATTGTGTACACAACTTAAGCAGTTGTGAAATTAAAGCCTGAAAAAATTCAGGCCTGAACGGGATTGGAATCCATAACCTCTGCAAGAACGGTGCAGTGTTCTACCAACTGAGCTCTCAAAACCAACTGTGAGTTCGTAATATACCCGAAGATGGTGAAGAATGTAGTTCAAATGTATGATATTGATATATTCATTTTCATTTCTAAATTCCATTTTGCCTCAGTCGCGAAATAGTTATGTGAAACCCTATTTAAGCAAAATTTTAAGAGCTTCATTGCCACACCCGAGTAATGTTACTTGTTTGTATAAAAACCCTTCAGTTTGTTAGCTTGTCTTCTCCTTTGTGGTTCTCTTATAATGCATTTCTTTTGTTTTCACTATGTAGTTCCTGACCACTGTAGTTGAAACAAAGCTCTTAACTCTAATAAGGAGGTTTCTTTTTTAAAAAGTCAAAACGTTTCTTAATTTTTTTTTCTTTCCAATAATTAGGTGCGTTTATACTGCCTGGAAACCACAAAAATGATTTCCATACTAGGACCCCACCATCGGGAGATCACGTGTCTTGATGTAGTCAGTTGTCCTCCGCACCGCCTCGTAACAGGCAGCTATGACTGTAGGGTGCGGGTTTTTGATCTACGCACTGAAAAAATAGCGCTTTCATTTCACTTGGGACACAAACGAGCGGTAACCGCCGTGCAAATGGACGACTGGAAAGTGGTCAGCGGTGCAGAGGACGGAACATTACTAGTCTGGGATCAGCGGATGACGTCAGCTTTGTGGATGACGCATGCGCGGCATCCAGTAAGACTCTGCAAATTACAAGGTTCCCGTATGATTACGGCCAACATTCCAGCAGATAAAAGCCCGCGCGAGAATCTTTGGTACGCAGACGATTTGATTCTTCATCGAAGACATCGAGGAGTCATACGCATGTTTGATTTCTCTGTGAATAATGAGACTGAGGGCATTCCAGATATTTGCTCGTCTAATTATGACGATACAAGCGGCTACAACTATAACATAAAGCTTAGCGTACCATATGACAGCATAGAGTTGTAACTGTGGTGGTTTCGGAGTTGATATCGTGGGTAGCACACACTGGTGGCCAAGTTCAACCCAGGGTCAGGCAGCCTTAAATTAGATGCTCCGGGTAACTCGTGAATGACAGGCGTGGGTTGGAAGTATAGGGCTACAATAAAAACACTCACTGGCAGGTGTTTGAAGTCCTGCATTTATGAAACCTACCTTCGCTCAGCATCATACCTCAATCCGTGTAAGAACTGAGAGAACCGATAGAACTGATATTTTCTACGCCAAGACACTCAAACAATCGTTGCATTACGCAGATTCACAACAACTGACTAATTTCGTAGTGTCGATGATGCCAATTGCCAGATGGTCAATATGGATGACGTGCGAAGGTCCAATTCGGTGAGCACAACTTAGTAGGCAGCGATAGCTGCCACCTTCGTCTTCATTGAGTGCACAGATTAAGTTTAGGAAAGAAATATTGTTGCTTATGTAAAGAACCCTTCGGTAATTAGAAGGTCCGAACAGATGGGAATCCCTGAACGCGAATAAACGGAATCGTACCAACATGACGTGGTTATAAGGTGTGGAACAAGACGGAAGTTTGGTTCACTGCTAAAGCTTCACAAACGGAGAATTTCTCATAACTGCGCTTTACACAGGGCTAGGATATCTGCCTCCTACACCATTGAGAACGCTACAGATAGTTGTTGATGGCTTCATTTGAGGCTTTTCCTACCTGTAGTGGACTGCTTTGTTCGTAATCCTTATTGCTAAGGCGCTTCGAACGAAAGAGAAAAAAAATCCTATAAAATGCAGTCAAACCTCCGGTAATCGATCACCCAAAACGTCAAGCCTAGGTGGTCTCTTACAGGAGGTGGTCGCTTACGAGAGAGCGTATTTACTCAAAGTTTTACCTCATTAGAATATGACAACAGGCTTACGCCATGCGCCAATGCCGATGCAATGTTTTATCTATGTGAAAAGTCGATTAGAAGAAAAAATTCGGTTTTACCCATTGAGGAATTTTCGTCTCTTGTACTTCGTAGGAATACTACAACGTTACAACACCTTATCATCCAAATTCCGCCCTACTATCTGTCAAGGGATCGCTAACGGGAGGTAAAAAACCAAAGAAAAATTCAAACTTTTAGCTCTGATAGTGGTCGCGGTCGCTTACGAGAGGCGGTCGCTTATAAGAAGTTTGTCTGGGAGACTTTGGAAAACTGGTCGCTTTGGAGAGGTGGTCGCAACTGGAAGTTCGACTGTAGTTTTACACGGGGAGGCTCCACCCCGAGGTCCAACCCCTTACCTATTTATATACCATTTTTTCAGAAAAGGTAGCCCTTTCGTACCCTTTTATTGGAAAAAGGCACCCCTTTCATATACCTTATTAAGACGACTTATGAATAAATCGTTAAAGCAGGAAGTCTTCTTGTCATTTTTTTCACGTAGCGCGTAATAAATTGAAATGAAACAGTCACAAGTTGCTTTGGTTATATTAACTAAGTTGAAAATATAAATTGGCCACCGTAACGAGTTAAAAAGCTGACGTTTCAAGCGTTAGCCCTTCGTCAGAGCGACTGACGAAGGACTTTTTAACTCGTTACATTTTCAACGTAGTTGATATAACCAAATTACCTTGTTACCCCACCGACGCAGCACCACAGTTTCTTTAGAAACTTTCACCCTTTACTGAGTCATATGTTGGGTCTGCTTGATCTGTTTTAATTCAAGGCCCTTTTTAATACCTAAATGAAGATTTTCCTACCCTTTCATATACCTAAACTTGTGAAATTCCTACCCTTTTATGTACCAGAAGCCGAAAAAGGTACCCCTTTCGGGCGGAGCCTCCTTGTATAGGCCATTATAGGGTGTAACCCCCCGGGGCTGTGACTAGAAGTGTGGAAGAAATGGTACAATGTAATTCTTTTGAAACAAATATCGTGTTAAAAATTGGTCTTTTCGCATTGTATTTCCTCTATTTCAGTCCAGTTCTCTTGACTCAACTGACGGTTGTGGCCAAACTGGGAGTTCCGGCAATCGTTGATTCTTTTACGATGCTTAAATAAATAAACAAATGAATGACTGAATGAATCCAGCCAATCTCAACACACACGTAGGGCGACATTTTTCCATGACCTAAGTATGTCTGTATAAAGTAAAAGAAGAAAATCACAGGACTAATTGGCGAGCAGCTACAATCTTGGACAGAATAAAAAGGAACAATTAATCCCTTCCCCCGCCCCCGCCAAAAAAGCAACCATAAAGGCGCGAAGAAGGAGAAATGCGCTATTTTGGCATCATTGAAATGGGGGGAAGGGGTGGGGAGGGGTGGTCCACATGTTCTATTGATTCTGTCCAGATTGTAGCCTTGAGTGGCTCGCGTTGCTACAAAATTCAGATCCGGTCAGTGAAACAGACAGTTCCTTTTTATCATAGATCAGCAGGTTTGTTTTTCTACAAAGGGAAACATTTTTACACTGTATTTGTCAACTATCTTGCAGTGCTACTTAATTTGTTTTGTAAGAACTTTAACATACGTCGTTGGGACACGCAAAGAAATCGGCAGCAATAAAGAAGAATAGTAACCGTCCAAAACACACAGCCTCTCCTTTCTTTTCTTATTACAGTTGGTCCAAAGTTTGTGCGTCCCATCGATATGCAGGGCTAGTTAAAAAGTGACCCAAGTAATGCAAGACGATACGATCCGGTTTTTACCCACATTTCAACACGCAATCTAAACTACATTGCTTTCTTTGCCATCATATCGAGTTTCATTACCTCTGGCCGATGACTTCCATCTCGCATCAATCAACGCTGTTTAATTGAATGTCGAGCAGCGCCATGTTATCGTCCGGGGTTATCGTTATCTCGTCTTGGCTGGTAAGTTTCGGAACCACTGTACGTTTGGCCGTTTGATTACAATCAAGTATGAAAATAAAATGGAGCAGGTTGAATCGATTGATAAGAGGCACTGAATCGGGCGACATGAAAATCTTGCAAGCTAGCGCAGCCTGCTGGGCCTCATCCACCGCGTCATGCTTTGTAATGCAGCAAAACATGGTAAAGGTTAACGGTCAGTTTTTGTGATGTAGAAAATTAATTTCAAATTAACCTTAGGGATTAAATCTCAAGATACTGTTTAGTGAGGCAGAACCCAAAACGTGTTCGAAAGACAGAAATGATTACGAACTGCGAAACTGAAAAACGTCGCGGTTCGAGGCGCAGAGAGGCGCCGTCATAAATTATCGGTATTATCTTCTCATGCAAAGCTATAAGAATTAAGAAAACGTCTCATGGCTTTTAGAAATTTTTACTTAAGCGTTGCGCGGACACTTTTAGCTGAGGTTTGCTCTAAAAGATTGACAGGACGTTTTGTTTTTGACAAAATTGATGTTACCTTCACCTGTACAATTCAGGGTCAATTTCGTGGATATCGGCGCTCTTGGCCCTTCAAATTCCTAAAGTATTCTTCCCTCAAAAAATTTAGCTGATTTGACTAAAATGTTGGTCTAGACCGAGTCGTTGGAAAGCCGAAATCAAAGTTACTAAGGGTTTTGTGTAATTCCTCTTCGGTATAAAATCGTTTTTAACTGAATGTTTTTGTAATGGTGACATTACTGCCTCGTCCAGCAAATTCAAATTAAACGAGCCCAGTCACGGTATTTGACCACACACAATTGTACCCTTAACTGAAGGAAACCTGAAAATAGTAGTTAATTAAAACACCAAAGAGATAATAATAAACATTAAACCAAAGAACAAGAGGAACATGAACACATGACGGATTACCAACAATCCAATCAGTTAAACTTTTTAAGATGCGTGAACCGTTACGTAGCTCCTTTACTGAGATGGGTTTTTTTAATTAACAAACTAAAATAAACTGTTAATCATAGGTTTAACAACCAGCTCCAGACTGTAATGTGAAAGTACGTCCGAGGAAACTGCCAGCGCTCTTTTTTGACAGCGGTTATATCAGAAAAGGCAGGTGATGTGTAGTAGCAGGTGTTTTCACAAATTAGCATTTGTATGAACCAGCGACAGGGAGGTTTAACGCCACATACAAACAGCCACGAAAAGAAAGAGGATATTGTACAGAAACGTGGTCTCGTTTCTTCAAAAATGTGTTCAAAATGATAACGATAATGTTCTTGATAGTATTTTTGCTGTTCATTTAAATCGACATACAATTTCAAACTGGCGAAAGCTGTGTCCCAGATGCAGAAATCCTTTAAATCAAGCGATTATCTTGAAGCTTGTTAACAAAATTTTAGCATTTCGCGTCTTTTCGCGAAGGAAGGGCTCCAGACGTACTTTTATTAAAAATCATGGTTTGTCATCAAAACATCAGACATGAAATGAAAGCGCCGTCGGTATTGTTGAATAATTCACTTTGAAAAATTAAATTGCTGAGGAAAGAGACTTCTGCCGAAAATCTGAATCCGTAAAAACGCCGTGCCATGCGGGTTTTCGCGCGACTCACAGGAGCCAATTCTACCAGAGTCTGCTGATGAAAATCTGTGGTTGGCCATTCTCTTCCTTGAAGGAACCCCTGACAGCAGATGGGCTGTTTCAAGGAAAATTGCTTTGTGTCATTTTTGCTGGGATCAAGACTAAACGTTCAGGTTCGGCTGTCGCGAATACGCCTCAAAGTAAGAGAGAATACCCCCCGTTCATTAAAATGCGCTAACTGTTGGCCATTGTTTTGAAATTCTGTATGTAAATAAACACTTGCAAATGGGAGTGTTTTGACATGTTTTAGTGACAACAACATAAGGTTTATCACGAGATAAAGTAAATCTCGGCACAAAAGCTTTTCCGTTCCGATCGGCGAGCCTTCCAGCCGCCCCGCTTGCTGATATGGATCGACTTTTTGCGTAAAAATGTTTTCACCAGTCGGAAATATCAGTAATCCAATATTCGCACAACGCAAGCGAGATGGCTTTTACTACTCGATGCCGGTATTTCCTTTTCATCGATCGCGGGTTCCGCAGTTCAGTGAAAGCGCATTCGTGGTTGAAGCCTTGCGAGACAAACAGGCGCTCTTAGCCTTATGATAGCAGTCAAAGGGAACAATAGCTAGACAAAAGATGTTCAAATTGCGCGATTTTTCCGAGTTTACATAATCCCGGTCAAACAATGCCGTGTTGAAAGTTTGGCTCGCGCCCACAAAGGCTCTCAATGTCATTGGCTTTTGTCAGAGTGCTGTCAAATTTGAACTGTCAATTCCTTATGACAGGCGGAGTCAAATTATATCAAAAGAGGAGCGCGTAAATGTGTTGTCTTTCAACAAGCTAATTGACGTATAGCATGGCCGACTAAGTGCTTTCGATGCCGCGCGCTTTCATCCTTTCACTTTGCATTCCGTGCGCCAAACTGTATGCAAATTTTGACCGCGGAATAAACTTGAGCGTCGGTTTTTAGAAAATCCACAATCCCTCCTCTTGAATCGCATTTTACCGTCCCGTTCAGCAGCTGGCATAGTGCGAGGTACCTCCCACTGGGCACGTAGAAGAGTTACTCGCATAAATTTCACGCTCAAAACACCGTACTTTACATAAACGTACATACAGCCGCTAGACGACTAGGAAAAACTGGAGAGCGCGTACGATCGGCTGGATGAAGGGCCAGATTTGTAACATGGTTCAACAGTGCGCGGGATGCGAGCTCCCCATCTCGGATAAATTCCTATTGAAAGTTCTGGACCGAGTTTGGCACGTCAAATGCGTCCATTGCTACGACTGCAAATGCGCACTCACCAACAAATGCTTTTCTCGAGAGGGAAAGCTGTTTTGTAAGAATGACTTTTACAGGTACGTAGCTCACGATCGGCCGAAACACAAAACCGCCGGCTCATATACACAACTGCAAGCTTTCCCAAAACGAAGTTAATTCGATGGCTGTGAATTACACAACCTAACTTGCGTTCTTATTTTGAAATTTTCAGGCGCTACGGAACAAAATGTGCTGGATGCGGCTTAGGGATCTCGCCGAATGACATGGTCCGAAGAGCCAAACACTTGGTGTTTCACGTCAAATGTTTCAATTGTTCCAGCTGTAATCGGCAAATTTTGACCGGTGATGAATTGTATTATGTCGGAGAAAGCAAATTCGTTTGTAAAGAGGACTACTACCAATCACGCTTGCCATCCAAGAATTCCGGTGAGTGGAAGGCGAATTGGTTTGTTTATTAATACACAAACGGTTATTTAATCTTAATAGATCTAATTCTTGCGTATGTGTGTGTGTTACATCCTTGTGCAGACTCTGATTCCGAAGAAAAAGATCTGAGCTATGGTTTAGACGAAGATTTAGACGTAGCACTCGGGACTAAACGCCGCGGACCACGTACTACCATAAAAGCTAAGCAGCTTGAAGCCCTCAAGGCTACCTTTGCAGCTACTCCTAAACCTTCCAGAAATATCCGCGAAAAATTAGCGCAAGAAACCGGCTTAAACATGCGAGTGATTCAGGTATGGTTTCAAAACAGAAGATCGAAAGAGAGAAGGCTGAAGCAGCAAGGAGTCTCTCAGGCGAGTGCAAGCCGCGCTGTGAGATCAGGAAGACGGTCAAGAAGAGCAAAGGGTGAAAACCTTGGAAACGTACCCACTAACCTCGCCGAACAGTCAATCAACACATCACATATAAATTACACAGGTAGGCTACGAACACAGTATGTTTACTTTTCTTCCGCATTCAAATTTATTCTGGAAAAACTCTTTCTGTAAGATCTGCTTTACAGCGCGAGGTCAACCGCCTCTTGTAAACCGCGCAAGAGCAGTCTGCGCCATGAGAGAATATATCAGTCAAATTTTAATGGATAGTACTCGAGAGTGTATTTGGAAAGCACTCAAAAGCTCTTCAACTTGATAGTCACAACAGCTTATATGACATGTTCCGTCTTGAATTAAGCTGTAAAATCTTGCTCAGTTGCCCTTGGAGATGAGGGAAATTTAGAAAGAACGTTTTAACACACCCGTGAGACAGTTCTAAAGCTGCCTGACAACATAGCTACAGAGTACTCAGGTGCGAATTCACCGCTAAGTAGATATGAACAACGAAATTGTTCTGTTCTATCAAAACTGGCAAGTTACCAGAAGATACTAAAAATCACGAATTTGAATAATTCGAGAACCGCGTATCAACCTCCTATTGTGTTTTAAAGGTATTATTCAACCATTTTGCCTGCCTTACATTTTTTGCACATTTATGAGAACAGACAGCTGTGGCAACAGTTTTCGTGCAGAAACAGTTGAATTTTGACAAAAAGTGTTCAGCTAAAAATAGACGGGCGCAGAGTAAGGTATGCAATATCGAAAGACATCTAATATGAACTGGCAGGAAATGGCAAAATGGAAATGCTACTTATCACGAGTTTTGTTTAGTGATAAGGGATTTACCGGGGAGAAACTCGGTCCTCTTTACTTCCTCGAGATATATCGTCTAAGCCAACTCGGTGAAACTATAAAACTTCTCAAGCTTTACTGCTGTATTTAAATAAGGAAATGAATCTTACACATTTCGTGATTTTTGCTATGGGCGATAAATTGTATACAGATTTCGTGTTACTTCAAAAAACAAATTGCCTACTGTTTAAAACCTTCCATTCTTTAATAATTCAACAGGTTTGGCGTTTAGCTTTTCGAAGTCAAAAACTACTAGCAGTAAAATATTCGCCGTGGTTCCAATGAAGCTGAACCTTTGGCAGACAATTTTAATTCGTTTTGCTTTACCGGATCTTCCATAGGTTCCTCGTGATTTTGGAAAAAATGTCTTTACAAATTAAGATCTTTTGCTCAAAATACATCAGTTTAGACGGCAACGAGATGAAGATTGTTTCTTTCAGTTTGACCTAAGGGAAGACGTGGCTATTAAGTTTTCACAAAAATAATAATAACAAAGTGAAAACGAAAATATTGAAATTCTGTCTCAAATCGTAACGTATTACAAAAACGGCAAAGCTTATCGGAGCTTAAAGAGCTCAATATTTTAATCGTAGGAGAATTTTTAAAATTATGTTTCTGAGACGTATCTAAGGTTTAAAGCTAGAAAAATTAAAAGAAGCGTCAAATTCAAGAGTGAGTGATTACGACGTTTCTGTGAGTTTTGTTTTGCAAGCTACTTATCGGTGTGGCATATAGACTTATATTATTTCACATCGTGTGGCTAATACATAGGTGTAACCAAGAACATTAAATAGAGAGCTGTGTAACGATGTAAAGCTTGCTTTTAGGTCGGGACAAGTCACTTGCATTCTCTGTTTGCATTTATCAGATCTGAATACAGTGCGTATATTTAGTCAGTTCTAAATTTTCTGCAAGGCCGTTGTGCTAAGTGATTCGCGATGTTTCGAAACATCTCTGCAAATATTAAAGTGGCTCTTACATGAAAGAGGGTACAATATTGTAAGAGATCCGATAAAAAGCCTTTTCTTTCCGTCTAATGGTATAACATCATTCTTATGGGCTTACTTTGTTTGTCACTATCTCTTTGAAACCACAATGACTGTTTATAAAATAGAATTCCTTAAAGCAAAGGGGGCTTGCGAGGCAGTCCAACATTTTAATCTAAAGATCAGGCGTTGACGGGCTGGAACTGACTAGGGTTTATTTTAAGCCGTTTTTTTAACAGTGTTTTTTGTTTACTTATTTCACACATTTAGCTCCACAAAATTCACACTTCCCCGCGACAGCTTTTGATGACTTTTACATGAAGGCTGATCCTGGTTTGCCGAGCGAGGTAAACAGTACTATGGACAATTCTCAAATGATTCAAAATACGGGATTTAACAACCAAGGAATCATGGCTGTGAATTCCGTTAATGATAACAACTCGGGATTACAAATTGGTCACTGTGTTGTTGGGCAGAGTCAGAATGGCGGAATAACTTATGACACGGCAGCCGGGAGGCCACCGAACACAATACCTCCTTCCGCCGAGGTTTGGTGAAAGCGATTTCCCATTTCTGTACTCGAGTATCTGCTATCTAAACAACAACAAAAAAAGAAATATTTAATGCATAGAAACAAAGTCGGCGAACAAACGGTTTGCCCCAAGTCAAAGAGAATAAAAGGCATGAAATAGTGTTAATCCACCTCTGAACTGATAACGACAAAGTGCGCGGAAAACACTCTCCTATTATCTTGTTTTAGCGGCACACCAAATGCTTGGCGAAGCTAAGACGGCCCAAGAAAACCTAGTTATCATTTCATCAATAAACAATGCCGCTCTAGTGCTCGCCTGACCATTAGAAAGATTAAGTAAATAACAGAGCTTATTGCCTTGGGGCATGCACAAAGAAGCACGTTTTCGAGCTCACTGACAGAGTTGTAAAGAACAGAAGAAAAATATCAATGAAAAATTTTGGCATCATAATCAGACGAAATACGTTGTAATATAAAGCGTTTCGAGAAAAGAAAATATAACCTATATGAATAATGGTTCGCTAGACGAACATCTGTATGAATTTGTAAATGTTAAAAAGAATATTTTATAATTCTAGTATGAGCAAATCCAACTGTTGTTCAGCTGGCAATGGTTACTCGAGGGAACCGAGCTGGAAAACAACAGCTATGGTGATGCCACTGAGAATATATAATTTGGTCACCTTCGTGACTGGTGTAGACGAAAAAAAATTATCCAGCATACTGCTTGTTCTAGAGACGGAATAAAAAATAATTTCTCCAACAGGTGTAAAACGCATGTGTTAGTTGAACGTGTTTACCTAAGAGTTCTATCTAACTGTTTTAGTGCCAGTTCATTTTGCCAAAAGTTTCTGTTCCGAGAAGCGTCTAAGAGACATAATTATTTTCATTGCATTTGCTTGAATTTTTAGCGCATTGAAGCAGCTGGTTTTAGACCTTTGCATGTTATTGCTAGTTTCGTTTCCCCATGAAAACTTAGCAGTCTTAAAATTCCTTTTGTTTTAAGCTTCTTGTTCGCTTATTAAGAAATGAATCATTGTCATTATGCTCATCTCTTAAAAGGTTTCTTCAAGAGCGCCTTAGGAGCCGAAAACTAGCAGTACGCAAACTCATATGGATGGAAATCCGTGTGCGATTACAAAAACAAGAAAACCAAAACAAGGCTCCAAGACGGAACTTATTTTAAAAAGAACCTAGCGGGCGGGCGGCAGAACGCGCTAAACACATGGAACTTGCGAAAAGACCACCCAATGTTTTGCAAAACACTGTCCGGTTCGTTCTTTTAAAAGGCAAAACTGGCTTATGTTTTATGCATGACCACAAGAGAGGCTTTTTAAACCAAGACACTTGAATACGGCCTCACCAGCGGGAGGTTGATTAATACATTTCCGAGGCACAGTCATGTTTCAGCCAGCTTTTGTTTCAACACGCCAAAATCCCGCCTCAAACAAGTCAGCGCAAAAAACAACGCGCAATTCGAGACTTCCCTTGCACAAATTCGTTCAAAAAATTGGTCCTTAAAAGGTTCAAATCAGTAGAAAGGTGTGGGTTTGGCCGTATTTCATCAACAGGAAATTCAATAATTCGGTTGTAATTGATTGTAATTTTTCAAAAACGAAAGAACAAATTTATGTACATATTCAGCATCCCCCCAAGCGGCGTCCAGTCATGATCCTTTACTGTATAGATTTGCAAATGGACAGTTTTCGCAATGTGAGAACCCATGCACTTTATTTCAATTAAAGCTAGTCAAGAAGCATATGTTTTTATCTTTGTCAAGGTACAGGTGAAAATCTTAGAAAAATTCTGGTGCGAACCTAAATGTCAGGATTGTTTTAAACTGGCAAAGCGTTTTTCTTTCTTTCGTTTTCTCGCGTGTACGCAAATTGAGTGTGATTCTGCCTGGAGCAAGAGTTGACCTTTTTCGCGAACATCCGGTCCTTTTCTGTATCTGAGCGCATATTAAGAGCTCCACCACATTTTAACAACAAAAAGCCACTAATGTTCAATTTGAGGCGTTAAGTGCACTTCCAAGCTAAGTACCAGCCAACACCTTTCAAATTTAAATGACTCCGGCGGAGCTGTATGCCAAAGCAACTTTTCAAGCTGAACACACCCGCAAAATTTATTTGACTTCCGTTGATGTTAGAAAGCTCCTATTTTAGTGACGGACAATTACAACTCGGGTAAACAGCCTTTCTCTCTTTAATTGCCAAAGAGCAGGGTAAATAGACCAAAGTTCTTTGCGTGAGGCGGTTTGTTTGGTCCTCTCGGATAACTTTAAGTGTTTTCTAATCAAAGGCTCTCAAGAGACGTTATCACACCGGCTTTAATGGTTAAAAGCCTTAAAAGAGATCACTCTTACTTAAATGTATTCGGTGCCATGTAGTTTTAGTCGCGCCTCTTCGTCGCAGAACACAGGAAAAAAATCGACCGTTTAAAACTACAGTCTTACGCGTTAAATCTGTTTGTATTCCAAGCTGAGATCTATCGCAAATAACACAAGTCGCACGAGTTTTCGCGAAAGGTCGATCGAGCCCCAGAGCAGTCATCATATCGGCTGAATCACGAAGCAAAATCAGCGCTCATATTCTATATACAGACGCTCGTCTTCGAGAGGTTCACATTTTATTGTCAGTGTGACCTTGAAAAGAAACGAATATGGATAGGACCAATTGAATTGTACCCGATAGTATAACCGCACCAAGAATTTGCCACCGCACATTATTTTCTAAGTCGTGCTGTTCGATTGTATCAATGTCAACTCTCGCGTGTTTCAGTCCCAGCTCGCCATATGCTCGGGCCAGTATCATTACCTCAAAGTTTTACTCGACGGTTTTGATAACAAACTCAAGAGGGGACAGCACTTCACTTTTCAATAGCAAACCGTTGGTCTATTCTTTGTCTGAAAGGCCTTGATAATAAAATGATTGCCGAAAGTGTCCGTTTCAAGAACGAAGATTTTATATCCTTAATTTCAGACGTTAAAGCGAAGTTGCAGCGACTGCGTTGCACCTACAGGTGCCTAGCTGAGTGAAACTAAAAGTAAAGGTTTTAGAAGTAGTTAAATAGTGTTTTGAAGCATTCTTAAGAAGCCCATGTACAACAATAACTTGTTAAGACAAGTAGCTTGAACTGAAGCCTAACGATACGAGAAGAAAGTGGGTTTTCGCACTTTAATATGTGAGAATTATTCATCGCGATATATGTACTCTATATCTACTTAAATATACACAAGCATACTGTTGTGCTGAGTGATGGATCCATAAAAAGCTTTTAGCTTAACAAACATTTAGAGGAGATGATAAATACTCCGATGAAAAACAAAAGAGCCTGAAAGAAAAGAGTGATTATTGATTTTGTTAACTCAACTGACTAATACCGAACAAAGGCCATCGCCAATGGCAACAAACTACAACTACAAACACGCCTTCTGTTCATATTTTCTAAGACGTTGTCGTTTCCAGGGATAAACGCGACAAAAACGTCAAGTTACGTTGTTCATTAGCTGACTTTCAAACAAACTCGTCTTTATCTTGTCAAACCTCTTGAACCGTTACCAAAGCGAGTTTTCCGCATTTAAATGGAAGCCGGCAAAATCCGAGACTTTCTTGAGCAAGGTGGAAGAAAGATAGAAAGAAAGAGAGAAAAGAAGAAAGGAAGAAAGAATGAAAAACCACTTCCACTACCATTTTTACGACTCTCAAGAGTTGCTGAGCAGCAAGAAGAAGCCACATGATTAATATTGTTCATTATTGAGGTTAGGAGATAAAGATAATTATAGGTGTCGTAGACAACACAACAATAGATCAGACAGCAAGACCGCCTAAGTGAAAATTCTTTGTGTTCTTTCCCTCAAGCGATTTCTTGTTGAGCGCATAAGCTTTTATTGATGGTGGTGAATAATTCTGCACTTAGAGAAACTTTTCTCTCCTATCGCATCACTGACTCCTTGACAAAATATCACCTCAAAAGTGAAAAAGGAGACTCTACAAATAGAAATTCTCCACACCATTAATTATGTACATTTATTCAGCTTTGGTTATGAAAATTTGGTGATTCTTCAAGACAATTTCCTTTAGTTGAATATTTTCTGTATTGTCATCGCCTAACGGTTACTCGGTGGGGGGAATTTAAAGTAGAAAATGTTCAGCCATTTATTTTGCATTCAGAGAAATGAACATTAGTTCTGCATCTTTCTATAAACGTAAATCATTTTTACACAAACATTTTTCTCTGGCTTAACAGCTATCATTGTTTTAACCCTTTGAGCCCTAACTGGACATAAACGTCCAGTTAATTGTCGTGCAATTTGTACCACTTGTGACGTCATCAGTTTAAGTGACGCTTAAAATCTCTGATAGTCAGTGGATGCAACGCAAAAAGATCTTGTAAATGATGCCTGAACGACAATGATCGGATCAAGTGAACCTAAATAACAGCTAAAAAACCACCGAACTTTTACCCCCAAAACACAGGAAAATCATTGCCTTCCTACCGACTGCTACTTTTTGTCAACTCTTTCCTTTTCAAACAAGCTTTGAGACCAAACTTTTCTCATTGCCGGAAACCGTGGCGTATGGCTAACTCGACAGCAAAAAGCTAGAACCCAAATGAAAACGAAAGCGACGTGCTTGTGCGCTAAATCTCGAAGAGCCGTAGACGGTGGGGTTTCTCGCGTACAAAAAAATTTGGAATTGTGCGCATGCTCCAACTAAAAATGCTAGAAAACGTCCTCAAACCGAAAGAAACGGCCAATGTCCATGCTAGAAAGCACTTTTCTCGAGGATTGGGACGAAATTTGGACCAAAATGGCCAAAAAAGGCCATTTGCTGCCTAAAAGTGGCATTAATTCGGAGCTTGTCAGTATTCAAGGGTTAAGAAACTGTTTTCTGTCTATAGGATCACGACGAAGACTTCCTTGCTGATAAAAAACGGACTTCCATTTATCAAAAAGTACAGTACTAACAATTTTCAGTTATACTCTGTTGCACGTTTTTATTTAGCCCCTGACAATACTTATTAAAACAAAAAGAAACAAAGAATTGTGAACTTTTCAGTAAATTAAGAAAATCATTAAAAAAACAAAAAAAACAAAAAATCGAGGGATCGGCAAATCGTCTTGACTACGCATGCGTAACACAAAGAATGTTCTTTAATTAGGACCAATCGATGCCAATCATAGAGGTAGTAACGTTCAATTTCAAAATCAACAATTACGTAATTCCCGTGACAACTTAAACCAGGGGGCTCCTGCTTAAACTAATAGACCGTAGGATAAAAAAGTACATCCCACAATCGAGCCATGGACGAATTCTACAGATATAAGTAAGGGGGAAAAGCATAAACTATTTCGGGTTGGGTGAAATGCTCGCTTAAGGGGCTACTACCGAGGAACTCGCTTTCCTGCAAATGCCCCTGGGAAGGTCTGAGACAGAGGCCGTAGTGCATCCCAGATGGATGACCTCTGAATTAGAGGAGTGGATCACTAGAAACAGGCTTGGCGAGTTGCATTTGGCAGGTGACTTCACTCTGTGTCAGGGTGGAGGATGCCAGTAGCTGCGTCACAGTTGGAAAGGTTCCACGGCCAGCTTGGTTAGTTCAATTAGCGAGGTGGTGCCATGCAAAGGTGCCATAACTCAATTCAGACTACTCTTCATCCAACCCTTTTTTGAAGAATAAAGAAAAGACATAAAAATTCGTACTGAGGCGTGCCGGAGTACTCTAGAAACACTTTTTCAGATTGGGTTTTCTGGATTGCTTTTCGTTGTCTTTGGGGCTCGTTAGAAATTACACCAAGGCACAGAAAAAGGATAATTCGTTTTCAATAGGCCACGTTCGATATATCACATTCTAACATGGATCCGAGGCTTTCAGGACAAATGTGCAATTTTGTTAAGTTTCTTTTGTTCCTACATTCCCAAAAAGAAAGAAACATACAAAGAAAACACCACAAAATATTGAAGTTTGTTCAGAAAACCTCGGAACCATGTTTGAATATTGATATATCGAACGTGGCCTAAAGTTTCTCCTTTAACGTCCCAAGGATAATATCATCAGTAGAGGGGATTAACTTCAAAAACTTATTAACTCAACAACTTCAGTCATTCATACTTTATTTCGCAGTAAACTTTTCAGCATAAAAGACCATAAAAAGCAAGATGTCACGTCAAAAACAATATACCGACTTAAAAGTACACTCTTTAATATGTTACAACCGAGGTTATAGCGTACAAAACTCAAATCTTTGGATATAGGTTCATCTTACTGGCTCACACATTTCAATTCTGAAAATGTAGCGGTTTATCATGAAAATATGTTGGAGTTGACGAGTTTCTTTTTCGTATCATCTGTTCACTTGATAATGCCCTGACAAAACTGAAGAATATTGTTCACCAAGTGAATGGTTATATTTCCTTATTTGTCGAAGCAGCAAAACTTTTGTAAGCTTGCTTCTTGAATGTGCCTCACTGATAATCACTCTGGCATTTCCATGTCTTGTAGGTCATCCAGTATATCTTTCTTTTTCTTTGCTGTCTTTGGAGCTGAACAAAGGTTAAGGGATGTATCAAAACTCGCTAAAGCATACACTGGCAATGATTTTTAACAAACAAACAGAGGAAAGAAAGACAAATCTGTTCACAAAGGATACTGCCATGGAAGTGTTCAGCGGTTCTCTTTCTCAGAGCATCTACACTGTCTTCGTCCTCGGCCCATTCTAGTACCAGTCTCCTTCCGTACAAATGAGTGCTGCTACAGAGGGACTCGAAAGCTCGCTATAAACACATTTATTAGTTATAAATACTGTTACCCAATCCAAAGACATTTTGAAACTAGCTTCATAACTACGAGATGGTAGTACTGTTTGAGTCTTTGAATTTCGTGAAGTCAGGATTCACTTGTTTTATGTGCGTTATCGAAGACTGGTACTTAAGTCCGATCGCTCTTGCAATTTTTAGGAACTGATGTTGTCATAGATCTAAGTAGCCGCTAATGGATTTGTGTTACTTGTTGAAGGCACACGGCTGATCTGACGGTCTTGTTCGTGTTCTCCTTAAGAGTGGTTATTTCACAACGGGAGAAATTTAACAAAGACTGAACATTGACACTCTACGACACTAGAACCCCTCGCCCCTTTTGCTGTCCTTTGAACCTCCGTGAAAACGAAATAAGCCAAGGTAAGGCAAGTAAGGAGACCACCTATTATCTTTTCTCCGCTCATCACCAACCTCTTCTGAGCACACCTGGTTCCGTCACTGATCCCAACGCCATAGTGTATTGCATACGTACATAATTTACTAAATAACGAGTGCTGCTTACTTTCGCGTCTTGTTTGGTGAGAAAGTCAACAAATGCAAATCCTCTATGAGTCCCAGTCCCCGACAACTTCTGGGGAAGCCTCAGTGTTTTTATTTCTCCGAACGTGCTGCAAGAATAACACAATACCGCCCACGTTAAGTTTCAAATACGAATTCTTCTTACTTCTTACAAGTACATTTTTGATAGTTTCATTTCGAAAATTTAATAATAAACAGCAAATCAAGACTGCGCTTTAGATGTATTATTGACAGCTGCCTACTTAATAATGGGTGAAATTATTAAAAGAAATAAGTTATTGCTCAATTTAAGAATGTGATAAGTCTTTTGAACCTACTGGTTAATTGAGACTACTAGTAACAAAGGTACACTCCGACAAAAACTTTTGCTTTGGTTTATAACATATCAATTTAGCAACATCTCATATAATTGCAATAGTTGGAAGCTTCGTTAAATCGAAGCAATTTACACAACTTATCCCAGTACTCCCTTTCAATGCGTGACAAGGCAAGATTTTTAATCAGTAGTCGATCCTGATGTGATATCTATTTAAGTAATAGAAGAATTTTTCCGTGTTTACAGAGCCTCATAAAAAACCCCGATTTTTAGATGAGGCTATGTAAAAGACAGCAAAAACAACTCTATTGCTTTTATAAAATGTTTCTGAAAAATACACGTCTAATAATAAACGTCTAAACCGGCACCCTGTTTACACACTGTCACATAATGAGAGGGCGCGTACGAAATGTTGTCACAGAACTCAACCCCTCCATGATCGAGGCTCAGCGCGAATAGACGTTGTGCTCAATCCCACATGCATTATATATATTAACTTTCTTTTGCTATGCGATTAAAACCACGTTCGCTTACCCAAAAAGTTCTTTGAGTTCTTTCTTGGAAGCTTCAAAAGGCACATTCCGCACTAGCATTTTTGAACTGTTTTGCTTCTTTGTAGAGGCTAACTTGCGTTGAGCAACCGTGTCACTGAAAAAAAAAAGTATTGAAGGAACGAGAGATATAAGTACATCATAGGTTGACTGGTTCTTTTGTCTACTCTTCACTGACAGCTGTTTTAACTGCACGACCTATTCAAATGAACAGGCGTTTATATTTAATACTTATGCATTAAGTACACGTTATAGTAAAAAAAAAACATCAAACGCAACGACTGACTCGACCCCAGTCGCCTCTTATTTTGCGAGAAAGAAGAAAACGTGGGGCTCTCAAGAGAAGATTGGGAATGAGTGTGACAAGTTGAGGTGACTCTGCTACGTTGACAGAGGATTAACTCTGATGTGTATTACGCATTTCTTTTTGACAATTTGAAAAATAAACACAACGAATCAGATCATTGTCCCGGAAAATACTTAGACTGCGAGAAAGCTTGAACGTAAACAAGAAGAAAGTCAGTTAAGAATAAAAAACTAACAAAGTCTTCACTAACCTGGCTTTCCTATGCGACATCTTGAGTTCCAGAGAATGACCATCAAGGCTGGAATTCTGCGTAAACGCAACATATGTTTCAATCAATTGTTACCTGAATTGTTAATGCACCGTCTAAATAGACGTCTTAAAAGCCAGGAATCTTAACCGCTAGACCACACGGGAATTTGATAAGGACCTTTGTGTTATTTCATTATAAAATTCCATGTTATTCACACAATGAAAGCCTCGAAGAAGAAGAAATTTGCTAGGGCTTAATTCGATTCATAAATAACTCCTTACAACAATTTATATTGAATCTAAGTTAAAGTTCTGAATTATCAGAAGTTAAAGTTCTGAATTACCAGAAGTTAAAGTTCTGAATTATCAGAAGTTAAAGTTCAGGTGGCATGTAATCACACTAACCAACATTCTCAGGTCAATATTGTTTATAGTTGTGACTATGGTTCTGTTTCTAAACATAATATTTAAAGTTTGGCTGTTCCTTATGTATCATCTATGGTAAGGCCCAAGTTGTTCACTGGCTGGATAACGCTGTCCACCGGAGAAATCACTATCCAGTGGACAAGTGTTATCAAAACAAACCTTGCTAACCGCTGGATAGTGATTTATCCGGTGGATAGTGTTATCCACCTTTTGAACAACCTGGGCCAGGTCTATAAACTATGTTAAAAACGACGATAGGTTTGTTTAAGGTCTTTTAACTACTGTCAAACATCTTTGTACTGAAACTTTTACAATATGGGCAATCCTCTAATACGGACAGTAGGGACGTCTTTCATTACGTTCACTTGGTCCCAGAGAAACCAGAATTGATATAATTTTAACTTCTATAATAAAGACACCCAGCTGTTGTCCTTAAGTGTCCGCATAAGGGAGTTGATTGATTTCAGATATAGTAACCTTCCCTGTAGTACCTGAAGTTCTTTAATTGCCTTCAGTGCATCTGATCTCTTCTTGAATTCAACAAACCCGTAGCCCATAGAAAGCAAATGTCCTGAAAACAAACAAACAACGGAATGAGCGCGAATAAAACTTACTCCAAAAGTTGCGGGTGAGCAAAAACGAAAAGATAAAAATACATTAAGCGTGAGAATCTGAAAACATTTTCAACAGCACTTACAAAGATCTATTTATCAATTAATCACAATTATACGTTATAACGGATATTAGGCAGACATTTCGGAACAGCTGCATAACTGAAGAGTGGAACTCCACCCTATGGACACCCGCTTAAAAAGGAAAGCTCGACTTTTCCGGACGGAAAGCTCATATATTCTCTCACGACGTGAAATGTACGCAAACAAGGAGCTAGAGGTTTCGCTAGCATATACATGTACATATAATCAGTGGAATACGGACTGATAGAGCTATGGAACACGGACTGATAGAGCTATGGAACACGCACTGATAGAACTATGGAACACATACCAGGGTTTTTGGAATCCTTTTTCTTTGCTATCGTTGCACTAAGAAGAGGACCCATCTTAGAAAATGCCTGTAAAAAAAAAAAATCAGTAAAGTTTGTAAAGAGCTCTTCTAAGATTTCCATATGTTACTGTAAGTTGCTTTTCTATCTTTTCACCATAATACAAAATTCATTAGTCTGCACGGGATAAAGTATTGGGCGGTGTTGTTCTACGCGTATGCGCGAGAAAGAACTAGCAGGCCTTGGTTTTCGTGCAATAATAGGTAGAAGGGACATTCTGATTGGCTAACAGCGCCCCAGGGAATAATCAGTCGTTGATCCTTGGCTAACGTGTGTAGTTGGCAGGATTTCGCGTGCAAGTACTTCGTTTCAGCGGTTGAGCCGCGCATGCTGAGGTCAAGGCCGCGAGAGAATTGTAACCAAAGTTCTTCTTACGGCCTCACCGGTTTCGAGGCCCGTGGACTTTGCTCGCGGGAGAAATCCCGCCACGAACGCTTATTATGTACGACTTAGAATAACATGGCAACGGGTTTATTGAGCGCTCCTAAAGTAGCTTTATCTGTACCGGAAAATACCAACACAAGAGAAGATAACATAAATTGCAACTTGAAGAGAAGGTTAAGGAAGGAAGTGTTCTTGTCGTGGCAACATTCAATGAATACACATGACAAACATGTTTACCTGTTTCAGGCTATCTTCTGTTGTATCGAAGTTCAAGTTCTTTACAAAGACACTCGTGCCTTCAGTGTTTTCTGAATCATCTCCTTTATCGTCTTGACTGTCAGCATCTTTATCTCCAGGAGTTTCCTTACTCTATCAAGAACAAAAATAAAAATATCACAACGCTAACACACAGGTATTTATCTTTATTTATATGTGAAAGTTAGCGTACAAAAAACATCTTTATATTTGGGGGCTGTCTTGAGTGCTTAAAATTCGACATCGGTAATTACTTCTTAATTGTAACCAGTCGAAATCATCCTTACTCTTTTGTTTTGATTTATCAGTTGTGATATCTTTTTTCCGACCTTTTACAAGAAATGTCCGGGTCGATATAATCTGTTTAATTAAACAAAAGAGCCACCCACAAACGAAGCGCTGAACGTTGAACTGAAACAAACCTCAAACATCGCTTGGAAAGACGACATCCCACTTCATAACGCCAAACAAATTTTTTACCACTTGGTCAAAGTTTAAAGTTACTTTTCGTTTTCAACAACTGAAGCCTTGTATGACAAAGAAGGGCTTTTAGTAGTTACTGTCAGAAGTTAAAGTATATATCTCTTGTTTCTCTTTGCAGTAATTACTCTTCTTTATCAATTCTTCTTGCATTCCATAACCGTTAAAGCGAGAATAGTGTTATATTTCACTACTGCCGGATTCAGAAAGTACACAGCCTTGTCAGTACGCTTTATCAACAAAATCCCATTATACATTGTCTGCTCCATTATTTCCATATATTGTATGATGAAGAAACAGAGAAGCACCCAAAGTGCGGTCATATTGCATACCTTGTCCTCCTTCGTCGTTTCGTTGTCAAGTTTCTCTTCAGGTTTTCCAGAAAATACTCCAAGAGGGGCCCACTCTAAATACAGTGGGACGTGTTTAAACTGTAAACAAAAATATCTGTTTGTTAGAGTGCCTTTCTGTAAAGGAGTGGGATATAAAGTATCGGTAAGCGTGAGCCATCTTTGACACACGTTAGACTTCAGATGTCCACGAATTCAATTGCTCTCAATAAAAGTGCATCACATGCTTCTCATCTCCTCTGTCTAAAACTCTCAATGAACTGTAACACAATTAATATTAAGCGAATATTTCCAAACTTGCCTTGCTATAAGCCAACTTTTGGAAAGCTTTCTTTGCCTGACTTGGCTCAAAGAACTCTACAAGAGCCGTGATTCCTGAAGGAGGTAACACAAGCCGCGCCACTTTACCAAATGGTGCAAAAATGTTCCTGAGTTCCTCACATGGCGTGTTAAATGGAAGGTTTTTCACCAGTATAACAGTTTTACTCCTCTTAGCTGACGGCTGATGAAAAGCAACCACAATTAATTTGTTCATGTTATTAATAATTCCTCATGTAAAATAACTGTTACAACGTTCACTTGATGTAATTTCTCGCCTCACATTAGCTTTACTCAATACTTGACTTGACAATTACTAGCTAAGAGAGTAACGTGCACAAAACACACCTGCCCAAAAACATCAAGCCTGACTCCTTCAGACACAAGAAACTTCCTCGTTTCTGTGACAACTTGTGTTTCTCCGAGAGCCATGCGTACAGCCAGACTTCTCGATGAGGCGTCATCTAAAATGCTGCCTTTTGTAGTGTTATACTGATCGGCCATGACATCAGCCACAGCGTTCATTCCCAGAAACAGCGTGTTCCAGTTATGATCATGGCCGCTGAGACTTTTCTTCTTTGCATCACGTTTTGACTTGAAAGACGTTGCAGTATCTGTATCGACAACAAGAAGACGTTTTTGACAATAAGCATTCACAGATCAGCTGCATTCGCAGATAAGGCTCACATGAAATTTGGAAACAGATTTTAGGTAGAGGAAGCAGCTTTTATCTGTGAGTTGATAGTCCTCACCCATACAACAAAAGCACTTCAAACACAGCTGAAAGAATCATGTAAAGAATGATGGAATGTTTGTTACATCAGTAGTTAATCAATTTATGGGAAGTTGATTCTGTTGGCAATATTAATGATTGTAGACGTAAGTGTCTTTATATTTTGATGATCATCTTCCATTAAACATTTTGACCCAACTTTAAAATTCTAAAAAGAGCATTACATGAAAGGTTTTTTTAATTCTAACACAAACCTGTATCTTCATCTTTAGTCTCCTTTGCCTTTGATGGTAAAATGTGGAGCAGTCTTCCTTGAAATATTTTTCCATCAAGCTCATTAAAAGCTTTAACTGCATGTTCAGGCATGACAAAAGTAACAAATCCTATTCCAGTGGGCTTGTTAGTCGTCTTGTCCAGTGGCAGGTACGTCTCGGTTAGAGGACCAAACTTTTCAAACAGGTTTTGCAAGTCTTCCTCTGAGCATGCATAGGCCAAGTTACGAAGAAAGAGACGACCAGACTACATCAAATATTAAATAAAAATACCAATGTTATATTAGGTAATGCTGCTAATTGTCATGCACTCACGTTGACTTAAATGGAGGGTGTCACGATTCGGCCCACATCTCTGAATCAAAATACTTGGTTTGCCAGGTCATTTTTAATGGAAACTTCCATTTTTCTGTTCACAGATAATAAAAATATTATTCTTGAATGATGCAGACGAGCATATTTTTTGAGGGGTATATATAATCATTCTTCCTTTTGAACTAAAAGTATATCGCCTTTGTCAAGCACTTTTAACACGAGCACCTAGCTGAGGAGAATGAGAATGAGAAGCACTCCCATGTTATGACTAAAAAAATTAGGATTAGAATTACCAGGACTATTGTCCTTACAACAAAAGCACTGGAGGCAGTGTCAGGGCAGATGTAATTTTAGGTAGGGATCATTATCCAGTATTACAGCCTACAATGCATGTAAAGGTCTATGCAGCTGCAGCCCTTTCTGCACCTTGGATGTAGGCTCGATTACATCTATCAAGGCCCAAAGAGAGTGACAGAAATCAAGGTTATGCTGGATCTAGCTGTCGCACACACCACATGTCTTGATGCTACATCTTCCCTTACCTCTGCAATGCTTTCAAACTCCTCTTCACCTCCTTGTGCAGCAAGTTTCTTCATCCAGGGTTTCTCTTTGTCAGTCCCCTGATTTAGTGATTGTTCTCCTTTGTCTCTGAACAGCTCAATATATCGACCCTCAATACAATCTCTATCTCTCTTCAGAGCTTCCTTAATATCTTTCTCATTTCCAAAATCAACAAATGCACAGCCAGTTGGCTTTCCATTGACATTTTTTATTATTCTAACATCTACTATTCTCAGAGGTGCAAAGAAGTCTTTGATGTGTTGTTTTTTTGCTTTAAAAGGCAATCCCCTCATTTTAATTGTTCCAAAAACAGAAGATTCTTTGGGACTGTCATTTCTGTCATTATTATCATCATTATCTCCATCATCATAACCCTCCTCCATGTTGTCGTCATCATCATCATTATCACTACTATCCTGATCACTGTTTCTTGCACTAGTATCCATAGATTCATCATCCAAACTTTCTCTACTCCTCTCCTCTTCATTTTCTGAATCATCACGTTTGTTATTTTCGGATCTTTTACCTTTCTTAATGTTAAGTGTCTTGTGTTTGCTGGAAACAATCTTTGATTTTAAGTAATCCATATCTGACAATTTGGAATCCTTGGCTACTTTGGTCTCTTCCTCATCACGTTCCTCACTGTCTTTTGTATCTACAGTCCATTCTTCTGTGGTTCCTGCAACAAAATCTTAATATTACTTATATTACAGTAATAAGAAACACTAGTCTTGTAAAGGTGTTGTAAGGTATGCATACTGCAATTGGAAATTAAAAAGATGCTACATGTATATACAATGTAATAGATAAATTGTTTACAGTTAACTCTCACTACAATAGACAACAACCAACCCTGGGGCAGCTATTAAGAGGTGTCCATTAGTACAGGTTCAACTGCATTCAACTATGAGAAATTAACCTTGTGCTCAACATGGGCAAGAAAACGTTTAAGTACACAGGAACGATATACTGCAATTCATTACCTGCCTATGCTAAAAGTGGTCCGTCCTTAAATAATTTTAAAAGTATGCTAATTAGGCATTTTTATTTGTAAATTTTATTTTTTAGAGTTTGTTTGTTCTAGTTTTAATGCTTGCTTTAGTTTTAATGCTCTTTAAAGTTTTTATAAATTTTTTTTCATATTTTTTTATATTTTTACCATTTTTATATTGTAAATAATTTTATTGTTCCAGGGCCCAAATGAATACCAGCCTCATAATCTCATTGCTGAATGGGCCACCCTGGTAAAATAAAGTTTCCTTACTCCTTAGGGTTCACTTATTCTTGCCAACTGGTGCATTAAGTGCCAGTGAAAAAATAAAACATGTCTAAATGAGCCTTTGAGATTTGCAAAGCAGAAGAAAAAAAGAGCCAGCCAAATTTTCTTCATTCAAATCTTTCAAACTTTTATTTGCACCCAAATATTTGGTTAAAGGAACATTCTCTGTTCTGCACATATCCTACCATCTATCAACATAGGTTTATATATAGGAAGACAACACTACACCACAGCAAAAACATATGAATTTTATTTTCAAGTGGTAAGAAAATATTTTACATCTAAAGGTTGTGAGTGAATAAAAATTGTTTTTAACAGGTGAAAATAAAATTCATATCTTCAAGCCATCATTTAATAATTCTCAAATAATGTTGACAAACTGACTGTTTGCACAAACAACCATAAAAATGTGGGAAAAGACATCATCAATATCTTTACTAGTGTAATAATATAGAAAATACATCTCTTGAGTCCTGGGTGTAGTTTCATGTGAATATTTTTAATTTCTGATACATATCTTCAAGTGAGCCAGTATCTAGAATCAGTATTAATAGTGCTTTATATACTATAAATAGTCTTTCAATCAATGCCTTTTTATAATGAATGATCAAAATATACCTGATGCGTCATAAACTTCTTCTTCATTACCACTGTCATCAGAGTCATCATATTTTAGTTGGCTCTCTGATGACTAACGAAATAGATAACAAAGAAACAGAAGTGAATTAATGAATTTAACAACGTGCATCTTAAATGTGAAATGAATACTCCAGAACCCCAGTCTTAACTGAGGAAGGTAAAGACCCAACAAATCAACATGGCTTAAAAAATTATTAACAACACCAGTAAGAATTTAGTCCTAACAAATACTATCATGATTTAACAAATATTTTTCAACAGGTACTACAATATGGTACTATTCACTGCAAGAGGCCTTACTAAACATTATTTTACTCTTACCTGGACCTATTATAATATACACTGCCACAAGCCTTCCTAACTCCTATGTAATGTCCACTCTTGTTCAGTTTATATGAATGCAATTAAAAAAAGGTTCAAATCTGTTCTAGTCCAGTAAGTCAAAGGAGGTCATAGGTGTCAATGGTCCAAGATATTGTAATGAAAGCCTAAAGTAACCCCACTCTCCCCCCCCCCCCCCCCCACCCGGGGGGTTGTCCTCCCAAAGGTGGGGGATGTTAAAAAAAAACACACGCAGGTGAACGCCCCTTCTCTCAAAACGCTTCTTCCCACAAAAA
>Ga0126337_10000141_pt1 | contig 28049 bp, 18 predicted proteins | sample DipCmetagenome_FD_92527 | JGI IMG/M metagenome (GOLD analysis project Ga0126337, IMG submission 92527) | Coral microbial communities from La Bocana,Puerto Morelos, Mexico - Diploria C A metagenome | ecosystem: Host-associated > Invertebrates > Cnidaria > Coral | place: La Bocana,Puerto Morelos...
GCATAAAACGTCATCAACTCCCGATACTACTTTCGGTTCCATTTCAGCCAACTCGAGATTTCGTCCGGTAATACGACTGTATATTCATACTGTAAGTACTTCTTCTATTTACGCGCGGACTACTATGATGCCTCCTCGGGTTTTGGCCTCTGGGCCAAAACCCTGCGGGGGCAACTATTTCAACTACTAGACGTTATTTTTTTTTTTTTAACTCTATTTTTATAACTATTTTTATACTATTAGACGTTTTATATTTTTAGAAATTGTATTTAGCAGGGCCCCTCTGGCCCCTCTGGATACCAGCCACTGTGCTGAATGGGCCACCCTGCCTAAATAAAGTTTTACCTACCTACCTACCTACCTACCGCGAGAAGAATGTTGAAAAGAGAAAGAGCCGGCGAGAAAGGATTATCCTTCTTTCTCTTCTCATCATTCTTCTCGCGACTTCCCGTTCTTTTCGCAGCAGGAACCCCACCGAAAACCGCAAGCAATGCAGCCTGCCTGTCTCAGTGTCCGTCCGTCCATCCACCCACCGGTCTGTCTGTCTGTCTGTCTGTCTATCTATCTATCTATCTATCTGAATCTATGTCATGATACTATACTTTTCTCAGTTTCTTGGTCATCTGCCCTTCCTTCATGGCCCAGCTACTTTCACTATCACTAATTCTCTCAGTCTTTCCAGTCTTCTTCAAAAAACACTCAGCCCAGCCATGCTACACCTTACGGCAAACCTCAACAAAAGTCACCCACCTGCTGTGGTAATTTGGCACCCCACACAGACGGACGGTCCCACCACAGATGGACGGACGGACAGAAGGACCTGTACCAATGTTTTAAATAATTACAAAACTCTTGTTATCTTACCATCACTGGCTGTTGCTCCAAAATTATCTCTTGGCAAATTTGCTGCCAACCTGAGGTCATTCAGTGACACAACACCAGCTAACCACGCTAGTGCACTACAAAAGAAACGAATAGAAACCGAGCTTGAAGCTAAAAATACATTTGAGACCTTCACGTGAACTGTAAATCTTTTCTGTCTTGATCACCGTGTGGGATAACTAAATTAAAACTTAATAAGATGGGCTGGCAACAATTTTCTATTAAAAGTGACTCCGAACTCCCTCTGCATCATTTTTTTTTTCAATGTTGCAGAGTTACATCTGAAAGGATGAAGATCACTATCATTGGTCATCAATGACTGGGTATTTACGTGACCCACTATTGAAGCATCACTTGAAAACCCGTGATAGCACTGATCCGTAAAACTTTAGCCGTTGGGAAAGAGCTGCAGACTACGGCCAGTCACTTTATGACGCCTTTGCCCGTCAGTAACACGCATTCAGTCTGCGTATTACTGAACACTAGTACTTTAAATGGGACGCGCGGTGGCCTCATGGTCAGTGCGCTCGTCTCCGGGTCGAGTGGTTCGAATTCGAGCCCTGGCCGTGGACATTGCGTTGTTTTCTTCGGGCAAGACACTTTACTCTCACAGTGCCTCTCTCCACCCAGGTGAATAAGTGGGAAACCGCGAACTTAATGCCGGGGTAACCCTGCCATGGACTAGCATCCCATCCAGGGGGGTGTAAAAATATTCCTAGTCGCTTCACGCTACAGGAACCGGGATAAGCTCTCTGGCCTGATGGGCCACTTGGCTCGTACGTAGATTTTACCATAACTTTTTTTGGTCCTAGATTTACAAAAACAGATCGCTGAACTAAAACAAAAGCGTAAATCACAAAATGGCAGACATGTTTAGCAAGGATCTAATCTTACCAGTAACAACAAAAAAAAAGAAGGGGCATCTAAATGTTCCATTTTTTAACCCAATACTGCAGGGAACTCTCTAACAAGAAAACTCTTTAAATATCCATCTCAATCCCAGAGTCCTTCTTCACCCTTTAGTTTGAGTCGTGGAATCTTGGTGCAAGGCGCCTTTCTATCAACATCGTGTCTTACCTGTCTTTGGCATTAGATTTCAACACTTTTACCAGCGCCTTGTGCACAACATTTTGACAACCATGAATGCCATCCATGATTTGAGACTAAAAAAGTTTAAAGGAAAAAACACCTCATTAATTTATCATCCAATATTGCTGTAGTTGGTCAGTGAAGAAGAATGAGCCCATTCAAAACAATGGATGGCTTCATATAAAGCGCTGTTAAGTCTCCTGTATCACGATCACATGGAGATTGCTTTGCAGCAGCGACGCGCTCTAGCTTCCACCACCCTCCTCTCCCACCATTATAAAGCCTTTATCCCCTTAGTCAAATTAAATCGCGGTAAACAGATTATTTGCCATTTATTTGACAATTCCTTGGCCTGACTATTGTTTGGGTTTCATGTGAACGACAAAGCCACAACATACATGTAGTGATAAGCTAGAGGCAGGAATCGTCATGCTTCACTTGCTGGCTGACAGCTTACTGCTTTGCTGCTCATGCAAAGCCTAAACAAGAAAGCCTACAACATTATAAAACCTTTATCCCTTTAGTGAAAATAAATCGCAACAAACAGATTTTGGGCTATTTATTTGATAATTCTTTGGCTATCCTATTGTTCTGGTTTCATGCGAATGACAAAGCCAAAAGTGATAACGAGCTATTGGCAGGAATAGCTTTGTTTGCTTTTTTTCATAAGCTGGCTCATAGCTTATTGCTTTGCTGCTCACGAAGAATTCAAAGCCTAAACTAGAAAGCCTGCTAACAGACGAATAGATAGATAAGAGGCTACTCTGAGATTAACAAACCTTGCCCACTAGCTGTAATGCAGCAATTAAAAGCATGTGACAACCCAAACAGAAGACTACAAGTACCTGAAGTTGATCAGCATCACTCCGAAATGGCTGAGGGAAGTGAGGCAGCTCAAGAAAGCAAGCAAGTGAACGTGACTTCTTGTCCCTTTTCATGTCCATTGTAGAAGTCACCAGGAATGACGAGAATATTGACTTGTCTTGGAAATAAACACCCTGTGAATTCATACAATTGATTCATCTGTTAATGTAAAGTCTGTTGCAATTCCAAGCAATCAGGACAACTCGCTATTCTGCAAAAACAATCATTTGTTTCTTTATTTACCAGTTCTTTTATTCCACTGTCCAATTCTTGCTCAAGCGTTTCAGCCAGAAACTCTGCCATGGTGGGCTAAAACAAACAAAATAACATAATTATGTGAACTGCCTGAGAAGGCCGGGGGGTGGGGGGGGTAGAAAAAGAAAATCCCGTCCCAACTCATCAAGGTGTAACCAACATATTTATTACATGGTAAAGATGTCTCGTGTAACATTAGCTCTGTTAATATATATTTTATCATACCGGCTTCTACAGTGTTCTGTACTGTGAGCAGGTAATGGGCTGTTGACATGCGTTGGACCAGATAGCTTTTAATGGACTCTGTAAACCCATCCAGTTCTAAATATATTATGTCACCTAGCAATACCTGAGAAAGAAGAGTTTCCAGCCCTCGGAATATACACTTGCACTCCAGTGTAATCTCATTCAACCTACAGAAAGGATCAGGAAACAAGAACTCAAATAAGATTGTTAATGAACTACTGAAGAATACAAATTAGTAACAGTAATTGGACCGAGTGGAGGGTAATCACGAGTAATTTCAAAATTGAATGAAGGCAAAGTGAAGGGCCGATTTCAAATTACGAGAATGACTACTTCCTCAATTGTGCACTACAAGGTCTAGTTATGAATTAATCGTATTTATAACAAATTTAAAAATTCTCTTTGGAGAACTTTTTTTAAGCAAAAACATCAGTAGCACTTACTACAAGTTTTAAAAACTGTAGGAAACATAGCGAAGAAAGCCACTAAAGTGCACAAAATTGACATGCAAATCACATGGACATCCAATTACAGGTATCCAATGACAAAAAGTTCAAATTGGATATCTGTAATTGGACACCCATTTGATCATGCGCCGATTACGTGACAAACCAATCACCATCGAGAATATTGTTATAGATACAAATACACTGTGCTCATTGGCTGTCACCAACGAGTTTAATCACTTAACTCTGAAGATGACTTCTACCCAGGGTACTGAAATACATTTTGTATCAAATGAATTTAGGGTGAAAGTTTCTAAGAAACTGTGGTGCTGCTTCGGTAGGAGTAACAAGGTAATTTGGTTATATCAACTAAGTTGAAAATGTAAATTGGCCACCAAAACGAGTTAAAGGTTAAAGGCATTAAAATATCAGCTTTTGAACTCGTTACAGTGGCCAATTTACATTGTCAACTTAGTTGATATAACCAAATTACTGAAATATCAGTCACCAACAGTAACTCTTTTCAGAACCCTCACTCAGACAGTCTCACTGTATGAACCACTCATCACTAGGTTAAAACCACTGACATTGAAAAAATTCTAACTTATCCCAAGTAAAGACTTAATTACATGTTTCTTCAAGCAGCAACCAAAACATTATCTCTTTTCAAAGTTACGAATTCTGAATATTTTCATTTCCATCATCAAATCACTGTCATAACATGAGAGTGATTTGACGATGTCAGGACTTCATTGTCACCTACCTCTTGACTCGCACAACTTGTCTTCCTCCAATAGTTACCTAAATTTATTGAAACAAACAACCATTAGACCCCCCATGGATACAGATAGGAATTTAGGGTGGTTCAATCAACAAGTATGAATAATAATTATTCTTTAATAATAAATTGTAGTACTAACTCATTAAAAGAAAGATAAATACAGTGAAGTATAAATTTTACTTCCATACCATTTCAACGAAAGTGTCTTTAACTTCTGAATCCTGCTTGCCTTTTTCAAGCAGTCTACTTAGAAGATCTCCACTCACTGTCACACCATCACATGACCAGCCTCCAACACTTGCCAGAAAAAACTGAGATGGACCCTAACAACAATAGTGTATTAAAACAGCTTGGCATTAAGACTTGAGGGTGCAGTGGTCGGATGGTCAATGCAAAAGACTCATCATCGTTATAATCAAGCAGTCCAATGCAATAACCAATAAACCCGGGGAAGGGGGTGGGTACTCCCTTTATTAGGATATAGGTACATGTATGTCTGGCCCCAAAGGATTTGATTTTTCTCCCATTCTGGTCATAAGTGGGGTATCAATTTTGGCCGTTTTAGTCATAAATAGGGTATGGTTTTAGCACTCTAGTCTTGAATTAACTATGTTTTCTAGAAGAAGCTACTTTTACATCGTTTTTGATAAGACCATCAACAAAAAGCCCTTCAATAAAAAGTTATGTTTGTGGTGATTGTGAAAGCCGCAATGGTCATAAATATGGTATCAAATTTTTGGTCAGGTCATAAAAAGAGTAGCAAAAACTGCAGATTTTGTTTATAAGAGAGTAAGGGTTTTGGGAAGCAGGTCACACACCCCCACCAATTTTTTTTCTGGGAGTACTCCCCTGAGAAATAAACTCTAGCAAGAAACTTAAGAGGAGAACAACAAATAAAGTTATCTGCACATACTTCTGATTGGCCAGACTGGACAAAATCTGACCACAAGTCATCTTCAACTCCAGTAGGACTTGCTGCTGCTGCAAATAAATAAACACAATTTGGACATCTTTCTTTTTAAATTGTGATGCAATTACAAATGGCTTTGAACAACTCAATATAAGGAGCTTAAGATGTGAGGATACAGGCTTAACTTACACTGTACATGTAACTTGCGGGGAGCAGGGATGGTGCAGTGTGGAGAGCCCGACATCATATTTGGGTTCAGGCTTCATTGCTCCAGATGAGGGTTATTCTATGGGTTCTCCGGTTTTACTCCCTCCACAAAATAACAACATCTCCAAATTCCAATTTTGACCAGGATAGAGGACCCACAAGAAAAGTAGCTACGCCTGATGTAGCTTCCTCTCTAAATCTCTCTAAATAATGCAATTTTATGTTTCTTGGATGTACTTCCATGAGCACGGAGTGAGCCTATATAATAAATATGTCTATCCATATCAGCGAGCAGGCATCTAATACTATATAGAAATAGATAGAGACTGCTTCTTAAAACGATGTCCATTATCCTCTTAACCTGCCTTTTAATTGAAATATAAAATGACTACCATTTGGACCCCAGTTACCCAGTTTTGGTTGAATGTTAACACTACAGGAAGTACAAATTGTCACAATTTAACAATTAGGGTGAAAAGCAGCTAATTAACAGTGAAGTTCTCACCATGTACAAGATGCTTCAAAACTGTATTTACACATGGCTCCATTATAGTTGATGTCACTTCTTTCCAAATTTTCCCTCCATCTCGAATTGTATTGAACTTCTTTCCTGGCAGCTGGGAGCACCGGTCAAAGCAAAGAATTGCAAACTTCAAGGGATCCTACCATCAGAAGAAACCAATTGAACAATACAAGACATTAATTGTCCTTAACTTGTTATTTGTTCATGATTCCTTTGACTTCTTGTACTATTCAACCTTTTTACTTTATATCCAATTACAGCCTTTCTTCCCTTAAACTTCTCTTGAACTCCTTCCTTTTTTTCTTTCATTCCTTCATTTATTCATTCCTAAATTTCTTCCTCTCTTTTCCACTTCCTCCCTTCACTCTTCCTTGCCCCTTGTTGTAGTTCAATTCCTTCCCCTATATTTTCCTTCCTTCCTTTCCTTTTTTTCTTTCCAATTTCACTTGCTAACTTACAATCTATTATTAAACATTGCTGTTTTTACTACATGTACATTCAACCTTCACAAATTTCATGAGGTCACATATTATTTTATGTTAATTATTCTTACCGCTTCTCCATAGATTCTTTTAGCAAGAAGTTTTTCTACTTTCTAGGTAACAAAAATAAAAATGAATTATCAATAATTAATAATTACTAAAAACATTAATTAACACCATTTAATGGTGTCAGTATAAAAATACCTGTTCTAAAAATAAATATTTACAAAATAGTTGTTCAATTACTCTGACAAGTTCTTTATAAAATAACTGAGCTATATATACTGGTATATGTACACTCGGGAGTTTGGGAGAATTCTCAAAAGTTGTTGCCCCCCTCTACTACGTCTGGGGTTTGCATAACTGTCTCAAATTCTCCCAAAATTCCTCCTAGAGGTTTAGATGATGCTAAGTAAACACAAAAATTTCTCTATTGCTTAAAGCTAATTTTTACCTTGCCTACATGTAAGTCCTCACTGTTAACTGGTAATTCAGTTGCCTCAATTTGTAGCACTGCTTGTCCTTTATCATTTCCAACCTAAACGAATTTAGTTTGTTTCAGCTTAAACAACAAGGCTAAACCGCATATATTCAAACATACACTTTCAAACTACTCTTGTCCAATTGTACTAACAGATGTCACTATTTAACAACACACTACTGTATATGATAAATTTCTTCACCATGCTTTACTAAAACACAGTCACAGCCACTTAAAGTGCCACTGAAATTTTTGTATCTTAGAGTTTTTCTTAGTAATAAAGTTTGAACCTTACTTGTTAACAATGTCAACTTTATTTTTCCTTAGGTGAGTCAAAACTACACTTTTTCAACCATACTATGTTTTGGCAGAAGATGTCTACTCAATAAAAATGTTTTCACACCTTTGGTAGTCGAAGACCCTCATTTTTCTTGGAAACTTGATTTTCCTACAATGTGAATGATAACAAGTAGAGATGCATATCTATACAGGTACACACCCAATCTTCCAGTCTTCCCACTGGTATCCCACTATACATGTACCATACATATAGATTGAAAGTTTTGTTTCAAATCATATTTCAAGGACAAAATTCCAGAGAATGAGCTTCTAAAAATTGTGTCCAAACGTATTAACTTACAATAGAGCATTCCAAAACCTGCATCAACACCATCTTTACCACTTCTTCATATGGAAGGTCCTGAAAACAAAATTATCAGTATAAATTGCAAGTCTCAAATGCAATGGCAGCATAAAAAATGCTTGCTTCCATTGAAGGGCCTCTAGGGAACTCTGTGGCTCTTGCCGAGTAGCCCCTAGGTTTCTATACTGGCCTGTAAAAGCTTTTTTGATGTTACTTAACAATGAAATACATGCAGTTTATGCAGCCTGACTGCATTGCTGATTTAAAAAAACATGCAGGAATCTTTAAGCACAAGAGAAGTGCTTAAAGAAGCATGTGGTGGAGGTGCTTCTCACACTTACCTACTAATACACTGTAATATATAACTCAACAATACATTACATATAGTAGCAGAGGCTTTTCCGTAATTAATTGTTCTTACAATAACTGCAACTTAGTAAGAACACATTGAAACTTGTGATGTACATGAATGTTACATGTACTAAATCCTGATTAAACAAACGTGGCATAGACTGCACAAGGTCTACAGATACACTGTAATGACCTTGAATTGACCAATCATGGCATGCAAATTTTCTCAAACATTTTCTTAGTCTTCATGAAAATGTTTTTTTGCCACTCCTTGATTTCAAAATGTTTACCAATGCAGCAACTCAGTTATAAGTGTATGTAAGCCACATACAGTATTGCTGAGTCATGCAAAGTTCTGTCCTAACCTGTAAAGGCTTTTCCTGCTTTGTCACTGAAAAAAATAACAAATGTTTTGAAAATATTAAACAAATAAATAAGTCAAATGAATTTTAATTAAATTTTGGTACAAAATACAATTATGCGTTATAAAATCAATCAAGAACTTCTCTTTAGGACCAAAAGAAACTGGTTGTACATGTGACTTGAGGAAATCAATCACCACTATATACATGTATTAACCATTTAGTTAAAAAGTGAAGGTTTACAATTAAATTTAATTAATAATTCTATCAATGCACGTACCTAATTTGTAAATAATTATGTTATTAGCCAATTCCGCAAGGCTTATTTGTCATCCGTAATTAGTTAGACGCAGCCTTTAACAGGGCTCATGACTATATATCAGTGTTTCATGCATTTAAATTTCTAACTCTTTAAAAGGGCCATAAAATGTTGGTAGGTAATAAAACAAGTACTTAGTCAGAGCTATGTGTTATACCTGCTGGCTTCCTGAGTGACACTGTAGATAGTTCCTTCTGAGAATCCCTTGAGTCTATCCCATCAATATCATCAGCTACCATTTTTGGGTCACAAGTCATACTATTTACTTCAACTGGTTCAGTAACTCGGCTCCTCTCGGAGACAGTAGCCTGAACAGTGGCAGCTGCCATCTCAACAGTAACCGGTGATCTCTCTTTTACATTAGACAACTGTGGTTGCAGACAATCCTCTGCACGCTTGACGTTTGGGCATAAAAGTCTTGATTTGTCCAATCTCTTGCTAGCTCCTGAGCCTCCTGCTTTATCTGAGTTCATTTTAGATGCCTCACTTTTATCATTCAATCTTCTTCTTACAGGGCCTTTGTCATTGGAAACTATCACTGGCCTGTTCACTGGAGATGCCTCAGTTTTTTGCTGAAATGTTGCATTCTCTGCATTTAAGTTGTGTTGCTCAGTGGCCAGTCTTCTTAACCTTGCAGCTCGGACATCATTAACATCAACACCTAGACAGTGTATAAATCATTTTGTGAAACTTAGAGATCGGTGTTTACTCAGCAAAAGTTGTTCAAATGTGGGACAGTATGGTTAAGTGGTTTTGATAACCCATGACAACTAAACATAAAATATTCTGTCAGTGGCACAGGCATACTTGGAAAAATAATTTTATTTTGAGTTTTTCAGCTGGGAGTCAAACCTCAGACCTTCTGCTTACTAGACAGTCACTGCCAGTAGTGGAATGCCAATAACTGACATCTCATTTATTAACACTGCACAAATTCCACTTATCAATATTTCACTCCCAGCTGAAGGCATGCAGAATGTAATATCTGCTAACTTTTTCTGGGTTGCTGGCATGAGATTTTTATTATAGGAGTGCCAGAATTTCCTAGACAACACAAACATATCCTCACTCCCAGAGCTTTCCATTTGAAGAAAGAAGAATCATCATTTACGCATAGTTTGCATTTCTTACATCAGTTTGAGTTTACTTTTGGAAATTGTGTCAAGCAAAGCTGCAACCATGCATTCAGTGGTGCTTTGAGTGGGTTTCTGTTTTTGCTTTTGATGATGTCCAGTCGCTTGAAATATCTTTTACAAGCCTGTCTTCAATCATATTATCCCAGTTTAAATCATTTGCTGTTCGGAGTATTGTGTTCAAAGAGCTCAGCAATCCCAGATGAGAGAGAGCAAGCAAGTCTTACACTTTAGATTTATACCACAAACTAGATAATAGTTAGAACTTCTGGAGTGTTCTTGGTGATAAATTTGCATTATTTTGACTGGCACTGTACAATCACCTCTTGCAAACTCGCACATGCTCAATGGAAAAACAGACGGTTGCTTGCAGTGGTTTCTCTCTCAATCACAGAAGGAGAAACAAAAACTGCGTGCAGGGCAGTTGGGGCTAACATGACACAAAAAGATGTTATTCATACTTGCATGGTTGCTTGTGCCTCTCTTCTGTTGGACTACTGCAGCAATCACTATTATTAAACAAAGGACTCCAGCCACACTGCCGACAACTTGCTTTACATTCCAGTTGGAACTGTTAGCAGTTGATGGCTGTGATCTTATTGAAGATTTCTGCTCTGTACTTTTCTTCTTTGTCGAACCTTTTCCTGGCTTTTCTTGTGGCACGTTTCCACTCTTTTCTCCTTGTAACGCAGCCTAGCAGATAAAATGAGAACAGGCAAGGTCATTGACAATTCCAATTTACATATTAATTGAATCAAATGGTCTACACCTCGGACATTGACCTCGACCTTGAAACACGAACTACATGGTTTGTGACTGGTCTGTCTTAAGGGCATCAGGGCAAATTATAAAACCTTCCAAGTGCATTTTTACAAGTCAATTGCCAGAGTGGCAAGTACTTGTCTCTTACAAATTATTCAAATTCAAACACTGAATATATACATGTATACCTACCATAGCATCCTGGAAATACTTTGCCATTTCCTCAGCTGATAATTCTCCATCTTCATTCTTATCATATTGCGATATAATTTTTTCAAATTCCTAATTTTAAAAAATTAAAATTACAATTATATCAATCAGAATGACTTATAATAGTTATTTACCTAACATTTCTACCATTATTGTTAATAGTAAACCTTGTTATTTAATTAATAATAAATATTACTTATAATCATTGTTCTTACTGCATCATTCAAGTGGTGGTTTTCATCATAATCAAAGATGTGTTGATTCAAAGGATCTTGAAATTGCTCACTACAAAGGAAAAAATTTGCAAAATTAAATAAGGTCATTCAATATGTTACAGCGAGTCGATCAATCAGAATATTGTAACTGAGCAGATTTCCCAGTAACCATTAAAAAAAGTTCAACTTTTCATCGATTATGATCAGAAGTAAAGAAAAATAATGAAACACATAAGAGAACCCCAATAATGATTTCAAACTGCCTATCGGAATGAAACTTGGTTTGAAAAAATCAAGGGTAAATTTTCCTGCCTATTCTACCAAGGGAACAGAAAATTACTTTCAATAATATTGGAAGACTGAATATATCAAGATTCCAATGTTTCTTCTCTGCCTTGATGAAGATCTCTTCAGCCACTGTCAATACATGTATCTTTATTTCTTGCAAAACAGGGTCATGTTACTTGATGAACAAAATGTGTGGTTCTGAGACATTTTCATACCCTCCCCAAATTAAGGAAAGAGGGAGATTCAAATTAGCACCTCCTTTATAGCTTGTGGCTATTACACTCGCCTGTTCGCCAAAGCAAGTGAGAAAAGCATCAGGCAAGTTCCAATCATTGATCACTCCCACATTTGGTGAGTACAATTAACATTACTGGTAAATAATCATTTACAGAATTTCACTGAATTGCGAGGAAATTTATAATAATTACTCTGTTTGTTCACAAAGCTTTTTCAGGATAATTACTGAAAGAATATTGATTTTCAATCTTTCTATATTGGTATAATTACACTTAATCTGTTACGCCAAAACAGAGGGTTGACAATGGTAATCTTGGCTGCACGTGTATGGACCTTCACAATAATCAGTTTAATATATAGAAATCAACTCTGTCGTGTTTCAAATAAATATAATTACTACTAATATTCATTTGATGTGTTTTCATTTTCTTTTGAGTGGCTGAGATCAGTGTAGCACCTACAAGTAACTGGACACAGCTACATAACTGCACATGTGCATAGCATGCAGAAAGTGTCAAAAGTCATGTCAGCTTGTGCACTGTAACAGGTCAAGTTGTTAGAAGCTCTATAAAAGCGTTTTATTTGTTACGTTGTACATAAATAAAGAGTTTTATGCTATTGCCTTCCCTTTTCATTTTCTTGGAGCAAAACAAACGTCTTTGCTTTTTTATCTTGTTTTAACCAAGAGGGGTTGGGGTCGAATGTTTGGGGCAGCTGATTTTGAATTATGCTGCCCCCCATCTATGGATTTCTTTGATATTATGTACATACAGCACATATGACGACGTAAACAAACAGTTTTGGAAAGAGTTGGCTTTTGAGTTGCACCACTTTGCTGGTTACAAAGTTTTCCCTCCTCCTTGGATGAATCAACTTTTTTATTATAGCCTCAGGTTTTGGCATTGCTTTTTAAATAAATTCGACAAACAGCTCAATTGCTGTTTTTTATGTTAAATCTTACATTTATTTACTGTTATCCTATTAACAATTATATTTTTTGGCGATTTTTGTGGCCTCACCTTTGTGAGCCAGATTAACCTTTGTAAGTTTATCTTAAGTGATAAAGTTGAAAAGCGGCTTTGTTTGAAAAAACCAAATTTTTCCCATTGATGGCTTACAGTGTATTTTTGCCTTGCAAACAGAATTCAGCGTTGATAGCCAAGTTGTAGCTTTATTCAGCAGGCGTCAAGTGCATAAACAAACTTACTGCGATCTGGTCAGGTGATTAAACAGTCTTTGAACATGATGTGATTTGTTGTTTTGCAGATCAATATCTGCCTCTGGCCTTCATAATTGTTTAAACGAACATGCAAATTGTAGGCAGATAAAAATAGGAATCGCCGATTCACTACAATGAATATGCAAAACTCTCACAGTAAACAAATGCAAATAAGCCTCAGCAAAACTCAAAATCTGTTTCAACAAGATCACAGATTTGAGAAAATTTTGAGAAATAGTTTTCCAGAAGATTCAAGGAATCTGCAAAACCTATTCACCCAAATAATAACAAGCAGCTAATTGCTTGCCAGTGACAAATCATGACATTTTACTCACCCTCTTCTATAATAGCTTATTAAGCTTATAAGTAAACAATCTCGAATAAAAAAATTGTAGCTGCCGCAGGCATTGAACAGGTTAGAATTTTTCAAAAGACTGCGTTTGTACAAACCCAGTAACTCAGACTGACGTTATGATCTGTATCAATAGAAAGGTGATTAAAAGTTAACAGCAACAGCAAACTGCCTTGATGAACCTCTCCACATTCCGGACTGAGTCGGTAAAAAGAAAGAGAAAGCAAATGTTATGCTCGACTTTCGCGCTTATTCCACGTGGATATCAAGTTGCAAGTAGGAATCAAAGAAGTGAATCGGGAAAAAGAGTAGCATTTAGTAGCATTGAGAAACAAGACCTGATCTAGGAGAAAGATAATTTTCATGGATGCATGAATTGCAAAAGAAATCCAGGATGATAAGCGGAAGTAAAGGTCGGTTCATTTAGCCAGAAATCACGTGTAAAAAGCAACAGATCCGGGTACCAAAATTCTTACCTCGTGCGAACAAAGAAAGTCAACTGAATAAATAATCCGAGCCAAAAGATTTTGATCTTCGCCATGGCTTAGATGTTGGAGAAAAATATGGCCGCAGACATTAGGCAGTCACGAAGAAAATAACTGAGTCATCATTACGATCTACCTCTATTGAAAAATTCGAGTTTGTAATGGACGATTGAACTTGAGCCCACGAGCACAACAATCGAACAAAGCATGCGTCAGTTTATTTCCACATGGCCCTTCACATCATGGCGACGGGTCGAGAAGTTTTGCATCTTTACCGTCAGATGTTGCGAGTTGGAAAATCATTTACCAGCTATAACTACAGGTATGTGAAGTTTAACATTCTGTGATTTAAAAATGAACATTGTTCCCGTTGTTGTGATAAAATTACTGGTATGTCAATCACACCAGTTTGCCCTTAAACCAAGAAATGTGTACCGTTTAGCTTACGTAACATCTTGTCAGAGTGTTTTCTAGAGTGCTAGCATGAGAATTGGATTAACTAAGAATCGACACTGATGTGGCATCGACCTTTTTCGTCCTGAAGTTTGAACTGAAACATCGCGTGCAGCGGATTACACGCGGGGTATCCAGTTGATAGAATCGATAATCGATGACAATCGATATCAATCGATACCAATCGATATCAATTAATCAATTGATAATCGGTGACCAATTGATGGCAAAGATTCGTGAGGTTATCGATTTGTATCAGTTATCAATACCAATTGAAATATAAATTGGTATTAATTGGTTGCAGTTGGATGGAAGAGGTATAGACAAATAAAAACACAACTTTGTAGCCAGTAATTGTAAACACATTTCATTTTAATGATAACAGGAGAATGATACTCTCTTCTTTCTCTTTAATGTTAATGGCCCGTCCACAGGAATCCGTTTTCTTTTTTTGATAAGTTATAAGTTTCTTCTGTGGGCCAATCTTTAGACTTACAAAAAAAAATCAGAAAGTGGTCGCATCATGCCTTCACAGAAAAATTCTGGTAACAGAAGTTGTACTTTTGGAATCAATGAAATTGCCAAAAACAGCAGCATGAGTTGCATATTCAGTAAACCCTCTACCCAGACGTCTTGCGTAGACAGTATGACATGGAAAGGCAATGACAGGCAAGTGGGTAATTCAAGTACATGTGTAAAGGGGTTTAGTATCACCCAACTAGTGGACTAATGCAAATCCTGCATTTTGATTCGCTACACTACTAGAGGACTATTAGCAATAGTCATCTTCGCCCTCAAGGGCCATGGGTCAATAGCCCATGAGACTTTGCCTCATGGGCTATTGACCCATAGCCCTTGCATGCTGCGGGTCTAATTGTTAAATATTCTTTGGGTTGAGAAGACTGGGTGGGAATTTGTTTTACCAATTTCATCCCCAGGGCTTTCTAAAATAGGGGATGAATGGACAGGTCGTGGGCATGACATCTGTTCGAGGTTGCTGAGCCAATCAATAGCAATAAATGAACGGTTTTTGTGTGGTTATCGATTGGTCATCGATTGGCCGATACCAATCGATACCAATTAACTAATTTAATTAATTAATTTCTGATCATCGGTTTCCATCAATTGGATACCCCAGGGATTATGCCATGGTCGCTAAGCGGGCATTAAATCAATAGCTAGATTGTGAAATGTAATAAAGCCGTTTAGAAAATAACCCAAAACAAATACGGGCACTGATTGGTTTAATACCATGTTTCTATAACTCGACAGAACACAGTACATGATTTCTACTTCTCAATTAGGAAATAACCCAAAACAAATATGCATTCTGAATGGTTTAAAACTGTGTTTCTATATCTTGTTATATAATCAAGCAAGTTATTCTCACATTTTGATTTGTTCTCACCTACGATCTGTTAGAGGACAGATGCATGATTGGTGTCACCATTACAAAGTTTTGTTGACTTTAATTCCCTTTACTCAGACCATCATTATGTCAACAGCTCATACTAGTTCTATGTTTCTATTGAGTTACACAAATATGGTTTTTAACCAATCAGTACACATATTTGTTTGGAGTGATGTCCTTTGAATAAATGAAAATTTCATTCAGCAAAATTGACCGGCTGTGAGGATAATTTTTCCCAGCTGGTTTGATCATGTAGAGGAAGGTTTTTGTTAAAGTCTGACAAAGGTCATTTCAAAAATTCCTGCATAGGTCTTTATTGACTGTCTGACCACGTCACCATGCTTTCATCACTTCCTAACTATGTATTCGACTAAATTTTTGTAATAATCTTTCTGTTGTAGGATGTATGCCACAAGAAGAATAAAAGATGCTTTCAGAGAAAACAAAGATGTTTCAGACCCAGAAAAAATCAAGGCTTTGGTCAGAAAAGCAGAGAGTAGTTTAGAAATCATGAAAAGACAGGTATTTGTTTGTTTATTTCATTAATCTACCTATTTTATCTTTGGTATTTGCAAGTCACTACAGTGCAAAATTTTTACTTCTTTTCCTTCATCAATAATGACATTATTGTACAAAATTGTTCAGAATGTAATGTGATTGCCTAGTGAGAATAGTTCTGAAGAGTGTGGTTCTTAGTGCCTGATATTTTGACAACCCGAACAGAAGTCATCTTCAGAGTCTCTTGATTGTGAGCATGACATCTACTCAGTGACATCAGTCACTAACAACAGCTCTATTCAGAACTAACCTTTACCCAGGTAATTCCTGTAGAAGAATTTCTGGTGCTTCTACAATCTTGGACAAAATAAATGGAACATCTAGACCACCACCCACCCCCCCGCCCATTTCAATGATGCCAAAATGGTGCATTTTTGTTCCTTCACTCCTTTGTCATTGCTTTGGGGGGGAAGGGGATTAATTGTTCCTTTTTTATTCTGTCCCAGATTGTAGGTTCAAGCATTTAAAGCAGTAAAAACATTTGAACCTACACTAAAACCATCTCTCTACAACAGCCATTTTTTTTTGTCAAGCTGGACAGTCCACACATTCACTCTTATTTTAACCTCTTTTGACTACAATGGCCACTGGTGAATGTCCTTAGTAAAATGACCTTTTGAGAACAGCAGGATGATCAACCACTGTTTACTGCTCGATTGTCCACACTAATTGATGGTTGTGCATCACCATTATGTTACATAGAAGTCAACTTTCCATTCTTAGACCAAAACATAATTATGCACATATATTTTTTGCAGGTTTCATTAGGACAAATGTACAGACATGAAAAGCTGGTTATAGAAAAGACAAGATGATACATGGCCTTGAAATACATTGCAATGCCAAATGCTCATCAGCAAAGAGCAACTTCTACACTGGATACTTACATCTAGTGGAACATTAAGTGAGATGTGGAGCACACACTGACAGAGCTTCTGCATCGAAATGTTTTACTTTTTGTCATGCTGCTGGTGTGAATTTTTCAGCTTGATGGCAATTTATTTTCATTATAATCCCATTGTTTGAAATTTTCCACTCATAATTTTTGTTTTCTTGTCCTGTGAATCCACTGAAGGCTCTCCAAAGATAAGACTCATTCCCAGTTATTTTTTATTTGATTTTCAGTTGAGAAGAGAGTAGATATGAGTGTAATGTTAGACAGGACAAGATGCAATGCCATACCTAGATCACTTGTTTTTAAACTCTTGTCAAAAAAACAATCAAATAATGACTTGATATTTATTTGTGCAAGGAGAGTTAAAAAAAGGCCAGCAGCTAGTTTTCACCAGCAATTAAGTTATAGTCAGGGTCATTATCAGGTGCACAGAGCAAACCAACTGAACTGGAAGCAGAATACTTATTCTGATTTTTGACTCTGTTGCTTAAGATGTAGTGAAAACTGGAATTGTGATTGGTTTGAGCTTCCACTTGTTTCTGAACTTCCAACAATTTAGTTTTCACTGAATCATTAGCAACAGAAACATAACTGGAATCAGAAAAATTGATTCTGCTTGTGACTCCAATAATAAAATTCTCTAACAAAATCTTCAAAATTTAATTAAGGTGGCTCTGAAATCACTCTACAGAATTTTTGGAAATTTTGCAAAAAGTTGACTCTTATCATGCTTATCACACAATTCCATAATAAAAAAATGAGGGTGGCCAAGCTCATATTTGATTTATAAGAACCTAAAACTAAAATGAATGGGTTTTTTTAGCAGCTCATATGGTTGCTATAGTAACCTATTGTGTCACAAAATTGACAGGTGCTAGTTAACTGGAATTGTTTGTAACTTAATATTAAGTGCTACTTGTTTGCAGACGAGAATGACGCAAAATTTGAGAAGCAAAAGATTATAGAACCTTCGGGTTTGCTGACTAGTTCCTAGTCTTCGCTATACAGCGCACCGCAGCACGCGAGTTGCGGAGCACGAGGTTGGCGAGCGAGAGGTTTCTCGAGTGAAGACGATCGGGGATGAGTCAGCTAACGTGCTGTTTTTCAAATTCTGCTTCATTAATCGAAGTTGTGCCGCATGTGGTGGAAATCCTTGTAAAACACTATTATCAGTACTGTAGTAGTACATAGAGAAATTGGCAGAATTTTCGCGTGCATGTTATTGCCGCAGAGGTTCGTTTAAGGTCATTCCCCAGTATTGCACTGCGCATCCCCTACTGCGCACAATTTCTGAAAATGAAAATGGCGGCTTTTTCTTTACGGCTGGACCCCGCTAGAGAAGTAAATCGTCATTTCTTCGAAATGCAGCCAATTGCCGGCTGTCGACCTCGTTCTTGAGGTCTTTTTTTCGTCACCACTAGAGATAGCCCTAGGAACGAGGTCGGTGTAAAGATTGTCACAAAAGCTTAGCGTTGCTTTTTTGAGGTTCGCGGTATTTCAGCGAGAAGGACCTTTCAGGATGCACGTGTTACATAGTGTTGTTTCCCTCCTTTGTTTCTTTCTATTCGACGTGTTTCGACCCACCCTTCAGTACCCACTATACCTTTCGGCATTGTCGCATTTTACGCTTTGGCAGGACAGCGTTTCTCGAAAGAGTTGTATGCTAATCTTCGATGATGATTTTGGGTTCTTTGACTGGAGGAGTCTATATCCGGGTGGGACTTAAAAGCGGCCGTTTCAAGATGAAAGAAAGAAAGAAGAAAGAGAGCCACATTTGAGTTAAAACACCAAGTTGAACTACTTCCTCTCTTTGCAATATTCAATGCTCCGTTTGAACCTTAGTGAGTCGATATGCCAATGTTGGACGGGAGAGGAGGCGATATAATTAGTCGATAGGAGACACATCTGTCTTTCACTTGGGCTCATAAACGGGGGCCGTGAAGTGGAATTTTATACTGATAGTAGTTAGTTTCATGTAGTTAAGTCTGTTCGCAGTGCTGTGTGGGCCTTGCCGGGATGTCGTGGATCCGGTCACGGAACGCGTAACATTCCAAACTGGTCTGCGTCGTAAATGTGGACCAATAAAATTCACATCTTGCGGTTGTAAACAAACCTCTTTCATCCAGCGCCATTCCCGGGACATTTTCTTTATACTCCTGGGATAGGTGGATGGGGGTACAGTAAAAACCCCCATACAAGATTCACTGTTTTTCGAGGTTAGGCTTAAGTGGTTCTTATGTAATTGGTATTTAGTGAGAAATAAGGCTAAGGTGGTTCTTAACTGGTTCGTATTGTATATACATCACCTAGAACATTTGTAAAGCATTTATCTTGTATCAACTTAAAATTTGGTCATTCAGCCTGAACTTATCTTTTTTTCACCAAAACAAAACAAAAAATGAACAAATCCAAATCAATGTTGAAACCTTTTATAGAAGAACCAGTCTAATTTCTTAGGCTAAAGTAGTTTAACAGATGCTTATTTAACAGATGCTTAAAAAGAAAATTTTAGCCTTGTGGTTCGTAATCCACTGGTTCTTATATTGCGGGTTTTGGTACTGCACCGGGTTTTATATTTCCCGTCAGGAGCCATATTAAACCCCATGTTACTGTCACGGCGTTTTCACGGACCGATCTATCTCAAGTTTGAATTTTCCGCAAATTCAGACCCCACAGGAACTCAGTGACCAATCACATGCACGGACTTAAATTTTAACTTACTTTATCAGTTCAACGAAAGATTGAAAAGAAAAACCGCCATTTTTTCCTCACCGATGCGCGCTCATGTAGACCGAAACTCACCTATTTCGCGGGAAAAGAAGTCTAAAAATAGACCGGTCTGTGAAAATGCCGTGACATAGGGTCAGTATGGGAGTTGCACGCCCCTAGTGATGTTCCCGTCGATTTCTGGTTCTGCGTTGAAGTCATAAATCTATGGAAAGAAACTTGGTCCGTATATTACAGATCGGACTCAAGCTCAATGTTCAAGTAAGGGAGAGGGGGGGAATCTCGTAACAATGATCCGCAAGTACGTCATTGGTCTATTTCTTCACGTGCCCCCCCCCCCGTCTCGTCTTCCCTCTTCGTCACCGCGGGAGCCAAGGAAAGTGAGTCTATATATTGGCCGTCCAGGCTCGCACGCTTGCCCTAAAGTTATATAAACAGGACGTCACAAACAGATTTCTTTGTGAAGGTTTCATGAATTTTTGTGCAGATGTTCATGAGATATTACTCAACTATTAAAAAATTAAAGAGTAGCCTTGCGTGCATATTAACTCAATCGTTTCAACTTGAAACAATATAAATACATCATGGTCAAATCTAGCTTGCAAAACCCCAGAGTTTAATTACGGAAAAATAAAGACTTTCCCTAATAAAATAAAGGAACAAACATTATATCAGAGTTAAGTATCGCGCAAAGTTTGCTAAGTTCTTAATACGTGAGGCCACACTTTGAGCCAAATATAAATTTGGATCATTGGATTGTTCCTGTTTTAAGTGTAAGAGAGAAAAAGGAAGTAGTCGAGAAAATTGACACTTGTTTTCGAAATGGTAGCTTTCGTTATTTATAACCTGACTGTAACTGAAGACTATATGTCTGTTTCATTATTGATGTGGGTTTATTTATCATCCAAGCACACGTTGCTTTTCGTTGTCGTCAAGCTTGGAATTTGTGGCTTAAACCAATAAGAAAAGTGTTTTCACTATATTGTCATTTATTGCTGCTCTGTATAAAACAGGAAGACTTAAAATCCCATCAAACTATTACTCAATTATTTATACAGGTTGGTTGTCTGAGTGACTAGGTATATAATACATGCAACCATTGTGGTTTTACAAAAAGTTGGAATATTCAGAAGAGTGCTGTAAGACGAAGATACATGGATATCTTATGGCGCATATTATGCTAGACGTTAATTTGCCGGTATTGCATTTTTCGAACAAAATATAGAGAACGCTTAAACTGTAGATGATTCAATGAGATAAGCTTAAACTAGAATTAAAAAAATAAGCTTTTTCCTCTGAAGAGCAGGGAGTTAAGTCATGTTTTAGAGGCTACGTCAGTTCCCTTTACGAACAAAACTTTCCGGTGACGAATTCAAATTAATTATTTATGCAACACGTACAAAGAGACATATTCTATAACAACGCGAGTTTAAAAAAAAAAATGGGCCAGTTTAGTTTTACTCTTGTCCTCGCTAACAGGGTCTTCGAATTGATCTTCAAAATGCGAAAAACACTTTTTAAAAAATAAATAAAAACAAATGAATAGAACAGAAGCGAAATCGCGACCGGCGGGAGAACTTTGTTGGGTTTCAGTTCGTTTATTGCGCTCGGCCAATCTTAGTCAACTTCCCTTGTATTCATCAGGACTCAACTTCCGTTCCCTCTCCATCTGAAACCCGTCGAGTACACAATAAAATTATTGCTGTATTCACCGGTGAAAAGTACCTAGCCTTATGTTTTTTTAGTGCACCGGATGGCGCTCTGCTTTCGAATTATACAAGCTGTACCCTTTCCTTGAATAGATTTTCAGAAACCTTTTCTAGCTTCTTACAGGCTATTTAGTATTCAAGATAATTTTCCCAGCGCAATCTTTGCCGCAAATGATTTTTAGAGCTATTTCACATTTTCCGTTTGCCGTGTTCAAGTGAAAATCCACTCTGTGGTCCGACAAGCACCGAGAAGCAATTTACTTCCGGTTTATAAAGAACTAAAGGTCAAGATGACCTCGTTTAAGCCAATGGATGACAACACTTCTGAAAATACCCTTAAAAAGCTTGATTGTATAACTTAGACTATAATTTACATGATTTATGCTATTCAGCTATTCACAGGAAGTTGAACTGAAACGAATAATGAAATATATCAATACGTGAAGACGGGCCGGCAACGCTAGAGTGCTCAGGAACATATACGAGACACAAAGCGAGCGGAATATTTTTCCCTGAAAAGGAACGAGAAAGATCTCGCCGAAAAGGAAAGTGATATTCGCATTTTCACTTTCGGTAGCTCGTGCTAGACAGTGCTGTGATCACAAGATAAAATCCGATGTTTAGTCTGGGAAAAAATGATTATCGAACTTTAGCTGTTCCCAGTTCCTGTGTGACTTCATCGTCTTCCGTACAAGTAAATGGCTATGGCGATCGGTTGGAGGTCCAAAGAGTGAGCTACATATAGCGGACTACAGCGAGTCGGCGGGCCATGCTTGTTGGAGCTTTAATATAATGTATACATCGATCGTCTGTGCCGTGGTAACATCTCTGACAATCAATTTGTCAACTGGAGTATTTTTCTTCTTCACTCCAGTGATTACGTTCCCTTTCTCCCAGTCAGAGAACCCGATCGCTAAGAGACTGATCAAGTTTTACAAAGAGAAACCAAGTCTCATCCGAAAACTGTAAGTACTACAACATAACTTTTTCAAACTTGTTTTTAGCTATGCGCAAAGATTTTTGTGATCTCTTTTGTCATAATTCAAGAGAAAAGCAAAAGATCTTTTAAGTGATTTAATTAGTGTTATGCATTTCACTCCTTTTCGGCGAAACTCAGGATTTTTCCGAGAAAAAGCTAGCGATACGAATTCAGAGAATATAACGCGCGCGTTTTCGTGCACGGTATGACCGCGACCTACCGCGCGCGCTGCGATCAAATTTTGGAGTTCTTCCTGTTGTCCGCAAAAATTCGAAAAGGACAATTTTGTGATGTTGGTAGATAACAGCATTTTATTTTTATGACAAAATCTACTGGATTATCTCAATTGCTGCGTGATAACATAAACTAGATTTAAGAAACCAGATGTGACGCTTTCGATTCACCCGGCTCACCACTGAGCATTTTATTGCACTTTCGTACGCCTGATTTTTCCGTCTGGTTCTTTCACGTTCTGCAGGTTGAGGTCTTCAATGGGTTATTTAAGGAACGCATAATGACATGCATACTTTTTTCTCATTTTAAAACTGTTATACGTCTTGCTAATGACTGACTCGTTACGAAGTCGATATTTTCGCTTCTCAAAAGACGCTACCGATTTCTTTCACTATCCTAAATAATTATATAAAAATTTTCCCGACCGGCCTCTGGACCCAGTATTTTTCACTCGATGAGCTGAAACACGGAAAGCGAAAGACTCAACAAATGCGACTTCACGAGCAAAGCTTCGAAACTAAATCGTTAAAATTTAACTTCTGTTATCAAAAAGAAATAACAATTTTGTATACTTTGAATGCTGCTCATTGTTCGATACTTGGAATAAATCGCTCTACAATGTGAAACAGACCCAGGTTTGGAATTAATACTTTCGTTGCAGTGTTTTAGTATTTTGTTGTTGTTGTTGTTGTTGTAGCATAATAATTTCTGGCAATGCAGGCTGAAAAACTCCACAAGGACGGAAGATTTAGCGCACAAAAGCGCTCACAGCGAGAGATGGATTTCTCGCGGAACTTACAAATTTTAGTATCCGGAATCGCTAATTTTTCGCGCGTGTTTGACAAAACACATGTCGATCCCACGTGTCCTTTTATTTTACTTTTTGCAGCATGTTTTCCATTTACTGCATTAACATACGAGAAGACGAACAATTCTGAACTAATTCGGGGATTCGGCGGGTGGTCCTTAGTTTAATCACATTAATACCGAGTGTTTTTTTTTTCGCTTTCCTCGTTCACGGAAGTAAAATTTACGTTGCTCTTCTTGCTGTCGATAACGCCACTTTCGAGGTACTTCGCGCAACTTTTAAGTTTCCCTCTTAAACGTTTAGCCTATCTTTTCACATTTAAGATGAATCCTTGCACGTGTTTGCCTGAGCAGGCTCAAAGTTTGCTGCATTAATTCTGATATAAAAGATTCAGTGATACTCAAACGGGGTCACACATACAAAGGTGGTTGCTTTAGCATGACGTTACTCAGCGTGCAGTACAGCACGCACTGTGGAAATAAAATGTCTTGCCCAAGAGCACAACACCAGAACTGGTTCAGTCTGAGTATATTTATTGCTCAAATAAAATTAAATTATGCTTCAAAGACGAAAACGGAAGGCGTCAAACAAAAAGATGCAATATTGGAACCCGTTCATCTAACTTCCCTGTCCTCATTGTTTACCTTTCATTTGTGTTTATGAAATAATTGAGATACTACACGCGCTCTGAGTGGTCGTTATTTTAGTACAAGTTTTTCTCGTGTTTATTGCTCCGGTAAACCCATAGAAAGAATAGTTAATTACCTCAGTAATTACAACATAGCTTAACACATTTAATCTTTTCAATGAAATAACAAAGACTGTATTTTGCTCTCATTTTCTGTAGGTTTAGAGACCACGTTTTTTCCATCCTTCTCTTTTCTTGTGGATTGTATTGCGCTTCTTTAAAAGACACCTTTGCCAAGCCACTTCGAAACACACCCACAACTTTCCTGGTCATCTTTTCCGTTTATCTCGGCAACTACGTGTACAAATTTTTCCAGGACTTCTTGCTGAGAGAGGAGCATCCATTGTACAAAATCAACCTTCTACATCATTTTGTAACAGCGACAGCGTACGGGGTATTATTACTATACAGACAAAACTCTATCTCTGGAGTAATTGGCTTGCTCTTCGAAGGAAGTGTTCTCGTTTTCGACTTTAATTCTCTGCTCCGCTTGCTTGGCGTGAACAAAAACAGCTGGTTCTTTCTGTGTGCATCTACACTCCGATTTGCGGTGACCATCTTATTGAGAGCGGTTTGTCCAACGGTATTTCTGGTGATAGCTCTTTCGAGTCACAGCCCGTTGTCATTAGAGTACGTTCCTCTCGGTTTCTTCTTCATGAACATTGTCTTCTTCTCTATGATCAATGGATGGCACGTGAAGATCTCTTTCGAAAGCTTGAAAAAACGATTACTAGCGAGGCGTCTTTCTTATTACTACAGCAGACCCAGGGCGAACAGCGACAGTAACTTAAATAGTATGGAATTAAACAATATCAGCACTGTCGCTCAAACGCTGACTCACACAGCCCTGCCTGTTATTATCCCGACCGACGCGAATTTCCGACTGTCTTCGCCTGTGTCGAACGTGAACATGAACAGCGACGAAGTTTCCAATATCGCGGTCTCGCGGCACGAACGAACTTTGCCGCAGATAAGTATTATTATCAATGATACACCAGTATCAGACGAACCGATAGATCAAGTTTAAACTATGGTCAAGGATTCTAAGAAATGTGCCGATAGATGAAAAATGAATGAAAATCTCAACTGATTTATCTTTACAAAAAAGTTTACGATTTTAAACTTACAAAGAAATATGCGCTATCTGTTTTAAGATAAAATATTTATTTTATTTCAAGCTTTCATTCCAGCTGATGTTGGCTGTAACCATTATGAAAATAATAATGTAAAAATTGCTTTGTCAAAGAGAATTATTATAAATAAAGAACAACAACAGTGACTGATTCTTTTTTCTCAGAGGCAATAGTCTGACGAGATGAAACTAGCTTAACCACGTCTGTTTGGGAAAATATTTTAATAATTAATTGAAAATTCAAATGCAGCGAAAAGAACGTTTCATCTCTAAGACCGTAAGTAAACGTTAGAGCCGGTGACCATCTTTACGCGCGCTAGGGATCTGGGAAAGCGCGTTGGTTGCGCGCGGGACTCCCACGTGTTAACTGACACCCACTTTCACTTTCATCTTGAATGCTGACACATGCTATGCGTCACAACTAGAAACTCACGTACGTGTAAAGAGAAACGGGAAAAAATGATTTTTTAGCAAGAATTATCAGCTTTTTCATGATGTGGATCATTGTGTATCAGAATCGAAAGTAGGGTACCGTTTTCTCGCCAGTTTTTCCCTGTATCATTTTCGTACCTCGCAAAAAAGTGAAAATAGAATTCCTCTTCAGCTGACAACATCCAGTTTCCTGTTGACAGAATTTGCTTTCTTCTTCCCTTTTGGTTTTGGCGTGGTCGAAAGCGAATATGACCGTTGCCGTCGTTACATTCTTCTTGCCAAGCAAAACTCCAGAAAGACATGCACACCACGCTGGTTTCGTTTCTCAGCAACAGCCGCTAATGAAGATAAGTAAGACTTTCGAAACTCACGACAAATTAAATTGCACTTTCTTTATTTCTAATTCAGTCAAGTTAGATGTGTAAGAAGAAGTCTCTAAGAAAACGTTAAGTTTACGAGATGAGTCCTTTTAATTATTAACAAGCCTGTGAAGGAGACCGGGTGACTTGTTTTAAACGTCTGTTTTACTTTGGTCTGATGTCCTTGACTATAGCTTTGCCTGCTAATTTTCGGCGGAGGTTACAAAGAAACGGCGCACGGGAATTCATGATCAGCTTCCAAAAGTGTTTCTCACTGCAATTTCAAATGGGTGAACACACTCTAACCTGAACGATAGACACCGAGTTAATTTTCAAGGACATGTTGAAAGCAGAGGCTCTTCGCAATTCCAGACCTTGTGCTTCTGCGATGATAAATATTTAAAATACCGTATGACGGGCTATGTTTTAAGTGAAACGCCAGAAAACGTATACGTACTAGATAAATCACCACAAAACGTTTATAAAATAAAACGCACATTTTAATGCTACCTAGGAGTTGTCTTTCTTCCCACGTATCAAATAAGTCGTTGCCAATGAGGGTAACTAACATTTATTGGAGCTCCAGAAGCTCCAGTGAGTATGTGTTTTCTCATAACTCACGACTGAAAAAAAATGGCAAAATAATTTCGCTTTGCAGAGATCCATGAACATCATTCCAGTCGAAGCGACGCACCCACAACATTTTCCGCAATGTCAAGGCGCATGGCCAAGCCACGTTCAAGGTGTCTACTGAGGCGGTTCCCGTGGGAAATTGTTGGGCAGGTCATGTGATATGTTCTTGTCAAGTCGGAAAAACCACGTCAGTAATGAGGTAGTTTTCAAAGATGCGAAGCGCACAAATTAATAAAATATCTGTGCTTCAAATCAGTGCGGCGCGTTTCTTTTGAAGAAGTACTGTTTATCTGGCCATCACGTTTCTCCATAGCTTACATCATTCCAGCTCTTTTCATTTTTTTCTCCATTTTCTTCTGTTTCTTTGGGTCCATTTCTGTCTCGTCAGGTTGTGCAAAGAACCAGGGGGCTAGAATATAAACCCATAACAAGTACATAGCTCTGCAGGGCGCCTGAAATTCAATTCCAGAAAAAGAAATAAAACTTAACTGAACTAAAATAAATCGCATGCGAGTTAGCCATAGTTTTTTTTTTAACAGGGTGGAAATAATATTGCAAATGAGTACATGAAAGATCGTATATTTGAACTTTAGAGAAAGATATGAAGACACGATTGATCATCGCAGTTATACACGCAGCTTAAGAGGCTAATTTTTTTTCCAGGATTATTTTCATAGCTTCTTAAGTTGTGCACTCGTGAGGAAATATTGTTACAGAAACATTGCTACCGTGTTTTGTGGTTGCGGTAGCTAAAATGCCTTTAAATATCTTTCCAAGAAACATTTCTCTTCCGCCAAAAACGTTTCCCCATTTGCTCCCAAGGAAGAAGTTTGGAAAACAATAATACCGCTACAAATTTTGCGGCAATGTTTCCGCGTTTTAATCAAATGTTCACACAAAACGAGTGTGCTAGAATTCACATTCACTTTTTTTCACAGATTACTGAAGTATTCTTATTTAGGTAGGTATTTTATAATTCGTCTTCAGCGGTAAACACGCAAGGAACGCGTGACAAGCCTAAGAACGTCTGCGCGGGAGACTACGGTAAACACGGCCTTTTTTTACGACTATTTTGCAGAATGCGAAATAGGAGTTAAGTGAGCGAGCGCGAATTCACTCGCTTGGTCGATCGGTCGGTCACTCCTTTCTTCCTTCCTTGGGTCGTAAACGTTTGTTTTTATTTCCGCTGACCAATGCACAACTTGACTTGACGAAGAGAAAAATGTCGTCGAATGGTTCGGCAAATGTGAAACATAGTGAAGCAATGAGTGATGAGATAGTTACTGCTA
>Ga0126337_10000142_pt1 | contig 28034 bp, 9 predicted proteins | sample DipCmetagenome_FD_92527 | JGI IMG/M metagenome (GOLD analysis project Ga0126337, IMG submission 92527) | Coral microbial communities from La Bocana,Puerto Morelos, Mexico - Diploria C A metagenome | ecosystem: Host-associated > Invertebrates > Cnidaria > Coral | place: La Bocana,Puerto Morelos...
AAGCAGGATGCTGAGCTTTGTTTTGAGACCACGCTACCAAGATAGCGGTAGCTATGTGTGCCAAGCGACTGATGCCAGCGGAGAAACTGTTAGGCATGTAATGCACTTGGAAGTTCCAGGTAAATAAGTTTTTTTAAACTTGTTCCCCATTTTTCCTGAAGTAAACGACATAGGTAAACGAATACATTTTTCGCAAACGCTCTCCAAAGTGAGTTAATACGTAATCGTAAAATCATTTCCTCTTACGAATTCTCGCGTGAACAGCATAAAAGGATTTATACCATGCCATAGAAAATACAGCCAATCAGAATTCAGAAAATCCGTTGATTATTCGACGGTATTCAACTCAATCTTCCCATCGTGCGTTGCGTATCTTATTTCCGCCTAAATTTCAAAAAGCAGCCCACTGTATTTTCTATGGCATGGTATAAAATACTTATGCAACACCTTTTCGTGGTATACCATGGAATATCCCACTTGTCACTTGTATTTTCTTGGTATACACACTCGCCACAACACACGAACCTTTAGGCGAGTGTGTATACCAAGAAAATACAAGTGACGTGTGGGATATTTCATGGTTTACCACGAAAAACAGGACGAGGGCAGCGGCAAACTGTTGTCATGGCAAAAGGCGCAAGAGGTATCATTTTGTTTCGTTTGTGATGAACATTTCTGGTGGTGAGTTGAGATGAAGCCTTTCGATCCTAGAGGACCATAGCTGCCGGAGCTTATCCCCGGTTTCTGTAGCATGAAGCGCCTAGGAGTATTTCTACCCCCCCTGGACAGGATACTAGTCCATCGCAGGTCATTCCCCCGCACACACTTGGGGAACACCTGGGTGGAGAGAGGCACTGTGAGAGTTAAGTGTCTTGCCCAAGAACACAACACAATGCCCCCGGCCAAGGCTCGAACCCGGACCACTCGCTCCGGGGACGAGCGCACTAACCATGAGGCCACGGCGCCTCCCACTGAACACTGCTTCAATATTTCTAGAGATATTCTTTATTTAGTCTTTTACCATTTTAGTTGCAAAACTTATGACGTTATCACTTTCCTAGTTGACATTTTAGTAAAACGCCATTTTCCCAATTTTGAAAAGCTGTTTAATACGCAGCAATCATTTTTCATGTTATATACACTTTAAAGGGCATGTGTCACTGGTAAGGCTACAGAAATCGTCCGAGCCAGTACCGCTCTCCATCCGAGATGATTTGCCATTTTCTGTTTAACTAACGTTTAAAATTGTTTTAGCAGTTGTTTCATTTGAATTTCAAATTTTGTAATCTATCAATGCACGTACATCTGATCAGCTCGGGACAAACTCGGCATCTTCCTGTCGCCTCGAAAACATTGGCCTGGTTCACACTAGCGACATAACGACATAGACTACATAACACCAGAATCGCTTCTGTCGGTAATGTGAACATCGACTAACAGACATGAGAAAAAGGTCAGTTTTGTCCTGATGTCATGTCGTGTCAGGTTAATGCTGTTAGGTCACTATGTCAAGATGTTTACACTACAAATTTGACGACACAACGCCCTTCTTACGACTTTGTATGGCATCATTGAACATCATATAAATTTTCTTTTCAGTCAACGGGGTTGTGTTTGATAAAAGAGCAGCAGCAATTGAGTGCGATTCAGAATTTACCACTGTCACCTTGGAGCGCACAAAGTATCCCTGGTTTAACCCAGAACGCATGAGTATACATCTCAACAATCCAGTCTGTCAGCCGTCCTTTGTTAACACCACGCATGTGCGGTTTAACATACCGCTGGGTGCCTGTGGAAGCAGGCACATAACTTCGCCTAAGAAGATTATATTCATCAATCGCGTGCTCTTTGTCGAGGAGGATTACCATCTCAGTTACATGGAGAAAGACATGAAGACATTGATGGAAATTTATATTCTCTGCAAATATAAACGCACTGATTTCCTGAGTGAAAGCATTAGCCAGAAAAAAAAGCGTCTGTTGTAAAAACTAATGAGGGAATTTTGAAATAGTTATAGCTTATTGTAGACAAGCAGACCAATTGGCACGAGGGGGGCACGAATTAAACCAAGCCAAAAAGTACGAGGGAGGGAATAGAAGGAGAAGAATGTTTACGTCACTTCTCCCCCTCCATCACTGACACTTAGATTTGCTTCCAGTCCCTTCGGAGTAATACTTAATTGCTCCACTTCCTTTCGTTCTACCGCGACTCACACTTACATTAGCATTTAACGATTAGAATTTGACTTCCACATACCGCAAAAATGTCTACGTACCGTCTGTATTTTAATTTGTGTGTAATCCACCATCAGAACAACGGAGACATTGGGAAGCAATGGGTCTATATCCTTCCCTACACCCCTCCCCGCTAGTCTTTGGATTCTTCCTACCCTGCTCTTCAAGGGGTTTTGATCCTTGATGTGTTGAACTAGGGTGTGACTATCTTTTGATATATTTGTGATGCCTTTTAAGTCTATGTGTATATAGATATATGGATACCAAATAGCAAGAATTACTCTGTAAATAAGCATGGTTTGTTTTGTGTGATATATTCAGAAGTTTTTCGCATGTTTTTAAACGCTGCAACGATTTCAACTACATTACTTTGAATTTCCTTATCACTGATATTACTGATCTTGTTGTTACACGAATTCTTGTCCTTATATATATCCAAATAAAGTGGCTTTTCTATCGAATGAGCTTATTTAGGGTGATATGCGTATTTTCTGCACTTTTTTCTGGGCAAAAATGAACGTTTTATGTGATATGTGAAAGAGAGCGGTGTTATGTGACGCGGGAATGTATGTCAAATCAGGGAGTGAAACGAGATAACAGCTCCACCTTTCCACGTTCTCCTAAATATATTTGCGATATTTAGGCTATTTAATTCGGTTGTCGCAGTGTAAAAGAACTCGCTGGATTTTGCGTTCATCTTATAAAACCGCAAATTCTAAAAATTAACGGTGTATCGCCATACTGCAAGGCAAAATCTAACTCTGACATTTTAGGTTGCTTTCCCCAGTTTCCAGAATATTTCTCCACCTCAAACTTAGCTCGACTGACAAGCAATAGAATTAAATACAGCTCTATATCGCTCGTCCTACACACCCGACATTTTTGTTAGCGACTTTGTCGACAAAGTATAGCCAAAATCTTTGCTGTTATCTGTAGCACCGCCACGTAACGAATTTTTGTAATATTTGAAACAACAGCATACCGTATTTTATATCGGGGGTCGACCCTGGTCACGAAAAGTTATACTCAAGGGTGGTGGATATCCAGTTAAAACGTGGAACTTCGCACGCATCCGTGGTTAACCTAACCGTGAACAGAAAGAAATATAGATTTAACTAACTTTGGCTTAGTTTGGTTGCTTTTTATGCATGCCTTGTTAAATCAGTTGCTATGCTCTGATCTACAAAAGACTCTCATGTTTTAAAACGTTTGCTGCTTTCAAAATACGTCAGTGAGAAGAATCGTGCATATTGCCATTATTACACAGGCCACGTAACTGATGAAAAATGGGAAAATACAAATGAGAGCAATGAATTGTAGTCGTTTACTGTGCAAGGGTGTCTGGGCGTGCGTATGAGGTGCGCCCTGTCAGAGCGGTATTGCTCGTGTTAGTAACGCTAGAATATTCGCTATGCGGGTATCAGTGTGAAAAAAGAGGACCAAAGGCTGTATGGCACGTCTGAATAAAATATATCCGACAATAAACGTTAAAAGATACATGGAACTGGTAGACAGCTTAGATTAATCAGGGGGCCTGGAAATGATTATCGCTTAAACTTATGAATTTTTTAACATTTAAACTGGGAAATCGGGGGATTCGTAACCTGGTGCAAAAGATCTTGAACGGAAATACCAGATGAGATTTGGTTTGCACCATGATGTAACAGAATTTACTCGGAGCGCTAGAATTGATGCCGAGGAGCCGCCTGACTGCGTGAAACGAGCGGAGGGCCTGGAACTGGCACATAAAAGCAGACGTTGAGCATATTTTTCCTGTGTAGGGTGGCCTGCTGTGTTCGGTTAATCCGGAAAAAAGGCTTTGGATTCTAACTCAAGATCAGATGGTCTGTTTATCAGTCACTTAAATTATTTCCGAAATTTTAAGAATTGTTTGGATAAATTTTAAACGGCGACTGTTTCCCGAAGATTAAACAAAAAAACTATTTCCTGTGAAATTGGTTTCCCCTGGAGGGAACTGTCACTAACTCTTGTTCCTTGGCGAGTTTTAATATACAACACCTTTCCTGTAGCACCTTGAGGGCGCGGGAACCCAAACTTCTCCACGATGTCATGGATGTTAATATTTCCTTCTGTAAAATTCCAGTTTTAACATAGCAATCCAAATGTCGCATTCAATGGTTTGTCTCACCGGTTCTAACAAAGACTACAAACAAACCAATGTACGCGAGTTTCTATGAGAAAATTACACAAATGATGATTTGTAAAATTATCGTATATACTTCTCTGGTTGGAACTAAACTGTAAGGAAAAAGTGCGCAGTTCCTGTCGAGTAGCCCACGACGTCGACATTCATTGCGAACGAAACCCACATTGCGGAATACGTAGCCTTTCGTAGGCGCAACTTTATTTGAGTGGGTTACTATGCTTGGATCCCGGTGAGTTCTATAAATCAGCGCAGAAAGACCAATATAGTTTCCGCGCCTGCACGTAATTAACGTAAGTGTTTAAATATAAAAGAGGTGCTAAAAAATTTAAACTCAAACAAGTTATGAGTTACCTGAAAACGGACGATATTTTAAGTCGCTTTTATAATGTAGTTCTAAACATAATTGCGTTCGTAGACGGAAACCTGGAAGTTGTTGTTTTTCTTCGTGGGAAACCTTACTCAGTCATACCGACAAATTCTCTACTCAACAAGCACTTTGTGATCGAGGTCGGGCAAAAAAGTTTAGCAGTCAATTATCCCAAATTACCCTAATCCAACGCTTGTTAATAAGCGGACACGTTAAGCTAAAACCACAGTTCTCCCGAATTGTTTCTTAACCAACAATATAGACATCAGACGTGTTATGACGTGACTTTGACAATCATGGAAATCGTTGTGGTGCGAGAAAAAACTAGAAACGAATGCCCAACTGATATAGAAAGAGCGTGGCGAACTTAGAAGTTAAAGAATTTCTACGTGTGACAATTTTTTTTCCTGGGGACTGTTTATTTTCGGCTAACGAAACTAAACCAAGCGGGGAACTTTTCGGGGGAAACGCTCTAAACAGTTGGGGAGTCCAACTCTGCTAGCAATGCTTGCCCTGCGGGAACGGAAACTCGGCACGATTTCCTGGTACACGACGATCTACTTCAATGGTCCTCTCTACGGAAGTCGAGAAAGAGACAACTTAGTCTAACAGTATTTTATTCTTCACTCTTTATGGTCGATGTAATCGAAAAGTTCTTAGAAAACTACTTGCTTATAGGTGGATCTTAGATACAAAGTACAAGTTCTGTTTCTTCAAAAGCTAAAACACTACTGTTGGCTTTTAGAAAAGATTTCATAAACGTAGAATGACTGAAAAGCGGTAAATCGTCTCCTAACATACGACAAGAGTGTTGCTGTATGGCAAGTTTTGCCTTCCGGCCAGAATTCAAGTTATTTCAAACTCTCAAACAACCATAAATTTTCGCTAATCCTTAGGAATGATTAATTACAAAAAGGATGAGCTCTGAAAATGAGTCAAAACTGAGAGGTTCAAGCTCATACAGATTTCAGCCTTCGCCGACTGTGTTAACGCAATACAACAAAGCTATGCTTGGTCGGCACGGTTTGGCCATTAGAAAGCAAAGGGCTACTCACATTTAACAATACGCCAATCGTATTGTGGCCGTGAGAGAGTCGTTTCGCATGTACGGTTAGTATTTTTTGCGGTACAAACTATATTATGTCCGGTCGAAATCAGAGTTAAAATTAGGTTGTGTGCAATTCACTTAACGTTACATTTTTTGACCGCTGTTACCGTCCGCCCTTTTTACGATTAACTTTTCTCATTTTCTAATATGGATGCCAGTGTTAAGATGGGTAGCAAATTCGGGAAAAAAATTACAAAATTGCCTGAAGTTGCCTTCCAAGATACTCGAGCGTACTAATGGGATTATAAGGTCTTATAAGAAAAGTTCATCGGGAAAAGAGTTCTTTCGCTATGCGCGACTGGACAGTATTCATCATCCGGATGTCAACTGTTTAATAAGCGAAGTCACCGATGAGTTTATTCAATGAATTTCGACATGTTGGTTTTTTTTAAATTTCACTCGAATGCGGAAATGAGGCTTGTCCTGACACTACAGTCGTGGATCACTGTTGATTGAAGTAGTAAACAATAAAATAATTTAACTATTTCTAATTTCTCCGAGTGACCTTCATCCTTTTTGTTGTGTTGGTTTTTAGGGAGGCCAAAAAAAACATAACAAACCCTCTCTCCTTGACACCTGAAAGTTATAACTTGGTTAATACTGAAGACCTCTTTTTAACGAACAGGAAGTCTGCTTGACTAACTCACTTGGTTTTTCGGTTGAGCGTAGTCGTCGCTCCGGATTAAATCTTTCTTTTCTTCTTTTCATTTTCTGTTTTCTTTAAATGAGGAATTAGTCCCGAAAACTGCGAGTTGTGAGAGAAAAATCCGTATTAAATTTTAGAACGATTCCCCGTCCCTCAAGAGAGAAGCTTTATGGAATCAATGTAATTGAATCAAGCAAAATTAAGTCGCGAAGAAAAACGTTAAAAGGCTCGCCTGTCAGTTATTTTAAGACTGTCCACTTTGTATCCTGTTCGGTCACCGTTGTCGTTAGCACGTATAGCCTACTTCCTAATGTACGAATGTCATTTGTCGAGTACTGTTTTGCGAACGTCAAACTATTGTTGCTGGATTTCCCATCTCCAAGCTAGGTTCTTCTTGAAGATTCTATAAACGACACCAAAAATAGATTAGAGTTCTCTATTCTCTTAAAGTTAGTTGACACCTTTTTGTTTCAATTAATGGTGTTTGTAACGCGGTTTCTGACGGTGCAATCATGAATTCGTGAGATCTTTAAAAATATAAAATAAATAATAAACCATTTCTACATTACAGTATACGCTTGTTAAGGAGTCAAACGAGGCCATTCAAGGTAATTTACCGAGATCTACCGCTCTCCTGACTTAGTTTGTGTAAAATCTCTAATTATTTTCGGAGTTTTTTTCTTTGTATTTAACCTTAACACTAATTCTACTGGAAAGAATGTCGGATTTCCTCTCGATCTAGCCCGATGCTTCCCGACACACGTTCAAAACTAAAAATCTAAGTTGAACGCGGTGGGTTTAAAACTATAATCCTATCACCTTCCACCGGATAGTCAAATCGGCTTTTTATGATCAGTTTTTTCATATTTAAACGGTTTTTTCACTGGCATTTCGGGACTATCCTATCCTATCCTTTGGTGATAGTCCGACGTTTCCGAAAGGAGTCACATTTTACATTCTTTTTTTATTAAAACAACAAATAACAAATTGACTGTTTCACGTAGTTAATTGAAAAAACTGGGAACCTACTCATCTTTAGTTTAATCAAGAGCCCAAAGGATTCTGGTTCCTGGTTCAATGTATTAATTTCAGTATAGTCTTGAATGAAACTAGATTATGAAGAGTTTGGAATAATGAAACACCCACATTGAGCAAACGCTTCTCAATGTTCCTTCTCTGTCCAAAAAGTTCAAAGCGTTACATTAATTTGTAACTGACTCCTTTCATGATTACTTCTTCGGGGCCGGGACATGAGTTGTGAAACACAGTCGTTTTTTTCTACATATTTATTCCGGGGGATGGGGAACGTGAAAAATGTTAATACAGCTTTATAAAATAGCAATTGGATTTCTCCTTCTACTTCGCGTTGAAAATACCGATTTTTATTTATAGCCGAACGGATCTCCGACAGAATAAATACAGACTGGAATAACCTTTTCGTATTATTAGAATCTCCAGAATTAGATATAGCACAGGGTGGCGGTTTCGAATATTTCAAGTTTATGACAAATTCCATTCTTCTTGAGGGTCATTTTAGCGTTTTTAAAAACGCTAACCGTTCATTTTATCGTTATTTCTATGGCATCGAAGAATTAATCCAACGTATAAGCTCAAAACACTGTTGAAAAAAGCAATTATTTTAACTGTTTCAAGTAAAATTGTTTACTCTGAATGCACTTCAACACTGCCAGTGTCACGATGGAAGCGTTGTTTTTGGGTACTTGTTCAACGCTATCGTATGAAAATAAAAGCAGTACATACACAATTATTTAATGAAATATCTCAGGAATTCTCCGGGTTGCTCTGGACTATACCCCGCCGTAGACAAAACACAACTGAAGTGGGATTGAAATTCTCTGAAACGAGAGCCATGAATTATGAAAACAGACATCTTACAAGGTCACGCGTAGCGGCTGGCAAGGCTGATATTTGATATCAGCAAGATATGTGTTACATTTATGAGTTTCCTGTCAAGGTAATCTTTTACCTGACATCGCCTTCTGCGGTATAGACACAATTCATCGTTTCCCGTGTGACGTATGACTGAGAGTTTTACATAAAGTCGAGTAATCAAAGCACGAATTTCTCAAAAACTTCATTGGGCGCGTGAAAGCAATGACAGGCATACAAATGGGTTTGCTATGCTTCGTTTTAATGGCGAGTTGGATAACCAGAACACTTATGTCTCCTGTACAGAAACAACACATTGCAGCATTTGATGAGATAGCCAGAGTCAACGAGCAATATGGTAAGTCTTTTTTGCTTTCGTCTAGTTTAAATAAATGTTCGTTTGCTTTCGTATTGGACTTCCTTAAAGAACACGGACGCCTCTGTACAATTCACATCTCGCTGACACAACAAGGGTTTGGTTTTTACATTCTGCTCTTAAAGTTATCTCCGCTTACCCGCGGTCTGCGCAGGCTGTGTTTGATCTTCCCACTGTATCTGAGAGTCATCTGAGTTTTATTTGTTACCGTTAGCACCATATGAACGTCTAACATGACATTATTTCACTCGTGAAAAGAACTAGCTAATGGCTACGAAGCAACCAGCTCCACGACGAGCTTATCCTTTTCGTCGAAGGGAAGCATTGAAGCATTGAACGCACATGTGCTGAAGATAAATCATAGCCCCCTAAGTTTAACCCTTTCATCAAACTGATATTTTTCTGGGTTATCTTTTAAGGAATACATCATGGCTGCATATATAAGACCACATTTATTAAATGTTTCGCGTGAAAAAATTTAAGCCGCATCCGTGATAGGATTTTGGACTGAATAACATGTACACCAACAGTCTTAACCAGTCTGAAAGTGTCTTCACTTTTAATTTGGCAAAGACGCATTCATGCGGACAAAATTGGTCATTAATTTCTTAAATTTCAGTATACTAGACTAATACTTCTAATTAGCAAACAAAACAAACGAAGAACAAGTCCAATTCGCTGCCTGCTTAGCGAAATGATGGTCGACAACAATCATGGGAGCGGCTTCAATTGCCGGGAACACTCCATAGGACACAGTGAGTCGCGTCTTAAATGTCTTGGGACTCTGTGTTGCGTTAGAGAAAAGTAGAGAATATCTGTGTTTAGTTCTCGTGGGGACTGAAACCTTCAACGCGACCAGATGAATAGGCTATCATAAGTTACATCAACAATATTTCGTTCGGGTAGTATTTCACCAAATATGCTAAATATCATAACTGCACAGTGTGAGCTCAGGCAACTCAAAAAATCTCAACAAGGAATATTAGAAATTTGATCGTCCTATCAGCACAAAGCATTATAGTTTTGAAGTCGGTTTATTTCCTCAAGTTAATCAGAAGCCAAATTATAGTATTACAAATGATGAAATTATCATCCGATAAACTGCTCTTTGCTTTGTGTCTGCTTTTTACCGCTACGAATGAATTCCCCGTTGACAAAATCTTGGCTGAGAAGATAACAGGGTTCTTTAGTTAAAAAAACGACAAATGTTTCCGAACGTTCCTGGGATTTTAAAGAACATTGTCATTTCTTGGGATAATTATATTAACTGCGCAACGTTAAAAGAATCTGTATCAAGAGGTATTCAACGTTTTAGTATGTAATATATTTCAATACACCTCCACATTCGTACGGATACCTCTATTTTACGAACAGTTCACTTTATCCAGAAAAGACCAGAAATTAGTAATAATTCAGTATTAACAATAATGTTACATGGACGTGGTATGCACGATTCTCCTGAGGGGTTTCTCTTGGAATCGACCACGTACTTACGTATGCACCGACCTTCCTCAAAACATTACACTGAAACCAAACTTGACACTAATGATTGATTGAAGAGCTTTTTAAGATTTTGACGCCTTGTCACGAAGGGATTATATTTTTTCATTATTGTTTCCCGCAGAACAGTTGATATGATCCTGACTTTTTTGATTCCGCTATCAAGGAAAGGACGCCATTTGAGTTATAAATTAGTGTTCATGCCATATTAAAAAAAATTCCTTTGATTTCTGTTTAAAAAAAAAAACATTGAAGACAGCTTCCGGCATTGGTCGGCAGCTACGCATTCAAGAGATGTTATCCATCGAGACACTCCAAACCATCAAATCTAAAACATGGCTTATTAAAAAAATGAACATGTGTCTGGATTTTAAAAGGGCTTTCCTTCAGCGCTGCTGCAGTTACAATCAATTAGTCAACACCATTCTTTTGATGCTACTGTATAGCAGACTGACGTCATAATGATTTCCGCTCCGTGAGCCGATCAAGGTAATTAGATTACACCTTCATAACACGCACAAACCTTGTCGATTTGTTTACAAATGCTATATTCACTTTTTGTATACTATTTCAACTGTCTTTCTGAGTAAACAAGTAAGCTATTTGACTGTCGCATTTTAGTGGCTTAGGAAGCCATTTGAAAGCGGCATTCATTCATACAACGAACGTCTGCACGTCAATTTAATTGTATCGTTTCACAACGCGCACCGGCAAAACAGGAAACCATTCAGCCTTTTAACCACTCCAAGACGGATCCACCACTAATTTGAAGTTCAGTGCTGTACATACTAAGGTGTTTAAAAGCAAAATCACTTTACAAGTACCTGGCCCGCCCTCTCGACATCGTATTGCAATACAAAGTGCAATGTATTTTTCCGAAATCCTTTAAGGTTCACATACCCTATTTAATATCACTTTTTACAAATTTTCTCTTCCCATAATGTTCGCTCTATAAAATGTTTCTCATAACAAGGCTAAAAAGTTAAAAAGTTAAAAATTGTAAAATTAAAAGGTCAAAACCAAACGTTTTTGATTTTGAAAAACGTTTGGTTTTGACCTTTTAATTTTACAATTTTTAACTTTTTAACTTTTTAGCCTTGTTATTAGAAACACTTTCTCTTCCCAATTTCCTTGTTATTAATTATTATTATTGTATTTTAGTGCTCTCTCAGCTGCGTACAAGACTTCGATATTTACACAATCTAAAGCGGCACTGAGAAAATACCGTGACCACGCCTAGTAGAATTTATCATAAACAATGTTTTTTTTCGCCACATGCCAAGGGAAGCAAAGGGAGTCTCAATATAATAGGTCGTCTCAGAAACATGGTTTTACACAGCACAAAACTACAGGGTGATCCTTCCAAAGTTGCAGCAATTTTCATTCCAAAGCATAGAGTCGCGTTATCACTGTTTTGTCGGCTTTCAGTATGGACATCACATGTGTGTCTGAGTAATAATAACAAAAGAAAAAAGTTCCTCGAGAAACAACAATATTTACTTCCTTTCCTAAACTGAATGTCCAATTTACTCAATACCAGCAACAACAACAAAAACGATTACCAGCAGTTTTCGTTCTGTCTGCTTGCGGAAATTCATGATTTCGTGTAGACAGCTATTCAATTTATTGCTCAATCGTGCTTTTATCAATTTTATTTTTGCCTGGTCACGTTCAAGAAAATCACGCTAACCTCTTGACCTGGTAACCCCCTCCCCCCCCCCTGGTCTGTCAACGAAGACGTTTCAATTGCAAAATTGTTCACGAAAGCCAAAACGCAAGCTGAAAAAAAATAGGTGGTGCTAGCCACACACGGTATTCCAAGCATCTTCTGCACTGACATATTTCAAATTAGTTACCGTTTTTCTTCATTTTCAAAATTGAACAATAACATTTAGAAGTTTGAATGAGTTCCAGAAACGTTTGGAACCTGATTCCATTCCCACCGGATTGCATTATTTGATTACAAAATTAATAATCCGCTAAAATTCTTTTTACGATCTTAAACAGGTTAACTGGAGAACAAAACAAAAAAACAAAACGGAAGATTGCGACCTAGGCTGGAAGTCGATGAGAGATATCTTTCCAATTTCGAAAGTAAAGAAATAAAAGCCAGTTAACCCGGAAATGTTCGAAAATTTAATTGTCACAACTGTCAGCACCACAGGAAGAGACTGCTTAGTAGCTTTCATTTAGTTATACGAGTACACCAGGATTTCCTACGCAGAGTCAGACCTGTGTCGTTTACTGGATATAAGAAGCACGTAGAACCATGTGAAAAATATCAAAAGCTTTTATTTGATTGGTCGTGCACTAGGGTATTATTCACAGATGTAAAAGTTAGAACCACATTGTACTTAAGAAATAGATACAGAATTGAACAGAACATACACCGTTCCTCTATCGAGTTTCAGTATAAATCTACTAGCGTTCTATCACGAATGCTGTTCTATGATTGGCTACGCTACTCAACATATATTCTGTGATAGATCCTGAGTAGTGCAGCAGCGTGCCCTTGTTAACAAAATGGCGGCCGCTTCTTGGCGTTTTCGAAGTGTATGCGAAGAGGATTGAGATAAAATTTGTAACGACTAGTAGATTTATACTAAAACTAGATTATTCTCTCTCTATTTCTACAACTATCACGCGAGAGAAATCTCAAGCTCGTAAGCTAACACGAGTGGAAGTTTAGGAGAACGAGAAACCCCGTGGGAACACGAGCCACAACTTTTTCAAGTTCTCTCAAACTTTCACGAGTTTTTCCATTTAACAATTAGATTAAAGATCATAAATATATGGTTTATAGTTGACTGTTTCTGTGGCTCGACGATTTTTTCAAAATCTCGTATAACATGTTGTAACGTCCTGCCGTTAAGCAATCACGAGCTCACTCAGTAAAATCACTCATGACTTTACCGCGCTAAGCATTGCTGCAGGTTTTTGCTCAGCCTGCGATCAAGCTCTCAAGCTGCCAAAAGAACTTGCTCGCAGACTAGTTTGTGTTTCGGGTTGTGATTGGTTTGTGGGGTCACGGGTTTAATAAGTTATTTGGAGTCAAACCAAATGATGGCTGATTGATACGTTGTTTCTTTAGTAAGAATGAGGTCAAAACCCTTTCTGTCTTTTGGGCGTTATATTTTTAAGCCATGAGAGAGACCATGCACCTTCCCATGTTCATCCACTGGGGAAATCGTTTTCATTCGAAATTGCAACTCTTAGAATCGTTGATCCACAATATCGTAGCTGCCGGGTATCTCTTGGAAATGAAACACCAGGTTTTTTTTTGGGGGGGGGTGAGGGTAACAGCGACGAATGACCTTTCTATCTGAGGCGAGAGGAAAGTCAATCACGAGTCCACATTCTTTCACTTTGTTTTGCAGCAAAGTACCACAACGATCGCCTGTGGCAAGTGGATATGAAAATCCCACGAAGAAATGTAGGGATGCCAGGGGTCGGATACTCCGCCCCAATTCGAGACAGAAACAGCCTTTGGCCAGGAGGGATTATACCTTACACCGTCGCGTATAGTATTCGTAAGTTAGTCCCATTGGCTCTTAACGCACGCAGGTAGCACAGGACTTATTCCTGAAAATTGCTCATTTATTTACGATTTTAGTCACGAACAATCAATTGTGGTGACAAACAAAGACGCCATATTTGTTATTTTTTGTTACTGGACTGGAACAAACTTGAAATGGAGGCTGATGTGTGGAAATGTTATTTACAAAGGATCAATGTCATTTGCATTAGAAACGACTCCCCACATTAGCCTCACTTGCAAGCCAGTTGCAGTCCAATACCGAGAATACGAAATCTGGTTGAATATACGTTTAAAGTATGTTTAAATCTCATATTATGCCAGCTAATATCATAGACAAAACTAGTTGAGCCACTCCCAAAACAAATCTTTTTCCTTATGGAGTGATTTGTACTGTCGCAATCACTATGTAACGTCCACCTGGCGGTTCCTCTCAGCTTTTGCAACGACATAAAAGAAGCTAAGCAGCAGAAGGGGCTTCTATTATTCTCTCATTTAAGCTCATCTTGATTTTAATTCCTTGTTTTCCTTTTTTTTCTGCATTTCAGCTGAAAGCAGCAAAATTCGTGGGTTGCTAAAGGATGCGATCGCAGAATGGGAAAAATACACTTGTATTAAATTTGTAGAAAGAGTAAATCAATCAGATTATGTGGAGTTTTATTACGGCGAAGGGTGAGTGTAATTTATGAATACTTGAGTGACCTCCTGCATCGTCAATCTAAGCTCGGTCGCTTTAAAATTGTACACTTAAAGTTTTCCTTATTCTTCAAGCACAGAACCGTTTTCACTTGAGTTTCGACAGGAAAACGCCTTTAATTTTGTTTTGCATAACTACGCTAGGCAATTGGCGTAAATACACTCGTGCAAATTTGACATCAAAACAGAAGTAAAGCAAAACCAATCGTGACTCGCTTTGCACATATTTTCACGCGCCTCGAGCCAACCACATGTACTTGCTTATTCACTGGATGTTCTGTGCTCTGTGTGAATCAAAAATCTCTCCAGCACACATGCGCCAAGCCTCTTAGCTTTCTTGCGAATACATGTAGAGCGCGTTTTCGATCAAAACGGCTCTTTCACAACGTCTTAAGTAGTTCTTCATTTGTGATTTCTGTGGCTGTTCACAGCAATATTTTCTTTTAGAGACACGGATAAGCTACATTGTTTCCGTTCATAATGGCAGGAAAATCACAACAGCAGAATTTAAACTGGCAGATCACCCGAGATGCTCATCTTTATGTACAAAAAAATCCAAAGAAAATAAAATTGGCAAGAGAAATAGCGTTCTTGGAAGCTCTGATCGTCCATCGTTTTACTGTGCTTAGCTTGTTCAGTTTGTTTTTTTTTATATATAAAGGTGTAATTCTGATGTTGGCCGAGCAGGTGGAAGACAGACCACATCCCTGGGTCGAGGCTGCGCGCATCACGGAATTGTAGTCCATGAACTGGGGCATTTGATTGGTTTTTGGCACGAGCAAAACAGGCCTGACAGGGATGACTACATTACAATCAAAGAGGAAAATATTATACCTAGTAAGTTTAAAATCCAAAATCATGTATTAAATATCTTTTAAACGGTCTTTCGAAGAAGATATCAAGAATGAAAAATTACTGTAAACAAAAAAATGTTGAATTTTGATCATTAAATAACCTAATCAAACAAGCAAGCAAGCAATCAGTCAATCAATCAATCATTTGATTGACTAACTAATCCACTTCGTTTAGCAAGGTGGATATTCAACATCAAACGTTCTAACTTTTTTCCTGTAATTTTCGTTTCTCAGAGTTCAGATTTGCGTTTGATAAGTACAGTAATAGAAAGATAGACAGCTTGGGGGTGCAATATGATTACCTGTCCGTCATGCACTACGGCGATAAAGCTTTCTCTAGAAACGGTCAACCCACTATAGTGGCAAAGCAGCCGACCGTCAAATCGTTTGGAAACACGCATTTGAGTGTCCTGGATATCAAACAGGCTAATCTCCTATACAAGTGCCCAGGTTTGTATCTCTTATTAATTATCAATTAGTACCGCTTTAAACTTAATGAAAATCCGGGGGGACTTCCATGTTGAAAGGTCGGGGTGCTTGTCGGGAATTTTGAATTAAACCTCTAAAGCATACCAATCTGGGCGTGGCCCAGGCTTATTTGACCACTAAAAGCAGAATAGGCTTGATTACTGGTATCAGCCGCTGTTCAGGAAAGGAGCCCGCGCTAATAGATCGGACTTAAAAGACAGGCGGGAATCGAGCCTAAAAAGAGAAATAAGAGCGTTTTTGTCCTAAAAGAGACTTTGACAGTTGAAATAGGGAATACCCTATGTGAGGCCAGAATCCTTGGTGTATACCCCGAAGCGAGACGAGCATCTCCAACCTTTTCATACATTGTATGAAGTCCCTCTCTCGGGTGAAAATATGCTCCTCTGTCGCCAACTTTGAGATAATTTCTTCTCACTTTCGCTCTCGCAGTATTCCGTATCAGTTTTTCACGAGTTAATAGTCGACAAAGTACAGCCCAGCTTAGTTTTGTTCGTGGATCATTGTGCTATGACAACAAATTATCTTCACTGTTACTGCTCCGGTCTCGCATCGTTTTTGTTGCAGCAATCGCTGCACGAGGTGGTATCGGGCTGCAATTTCTACAACCACTGCTGCAACAAAATCTTTGCTATATATGTTTGTTTAAAGGGGTTTCACTAAGCAGCGTCCTCGAGCAACTTATCTCACAACGGTGGGAAACAATTTTGAGGCAAAGGACGGTCAGGCCTAATCATAACAGTGTTTGCATATCCCATCTTAATTAGCTTAGATTTTAACGATTTTATTTCTCTGTTAACTCAAGCACTCCATACAATGTTTCGTCGCGTTTTAGGGCTGGTTCACACTAGCGACGGAAGCGACGGAAGCGGAGTCGTAAGCGGAGTCGGAATCCGATTCCGTCGCTAGTGTGAACCAGCCCTTAGAACACATCGACGTTCGTCGGTAAAACGTAGTCTCTCGTGTTCGATACATTACTTGCTTGTTATAGTAGTGCCTTAAATTTTGTTGCACGTGCCTTAAATTTTGTTGCACGTGCCTTAAATGTTCCAAGTATCACCACAACAGTGAATATCCTTTGCTAAAAGGTTTCCGATTTTAATCTCTAGATTACCCAGTCTTCCCGCAGGATTTTGTTTGGATGAACAACGGACCCATGAAGAGGAATGTTATTTGTCTTCGCATCTTTCATCCCAGGTCCATAAGCTGGAGAGACAACTATCTCTGTTACCGGAAAGACAGAAAATCTCTCTCACTCAGGTAACAGCGGGCTCAGGTTTGCGCTTAATTTCTGTCGAATCAAACCATGTCGTGCTTACCGACAGTCTATAACTTGCTATTACTTACCAAAATCAAACCTCTGGTGTATGTGACCATTCAAATGAGAGCTACTTTCAAATGGTGCTGTTTGTTCTGATGTACAAGGTGATAAATCTTCTGTGAAATGAAAGCTATTGAGCAGAAATTTCATGTGGTACTGTTTATTATGCTGTACAAGTTGGATCTGTGAATACCTATAAATGATGGTTTTTTTTCTGGCACTGGATATTTCCGTAGAAAAACTAAACAAAACAAAATTTTGTGCGATTTAATTTTATGCGAACCAGTTTTGATATAAGAAAGCTTGTATGAAATTTTGTATGTTTGATTTGGAGTACTGAAATCGCAAATCGTACTGTAAGCAAGTGGCAGATCAACATGGTATTTTGATGACATTACTTCAGTTGACGTTGTTAAAAAAATGTGACTTGAAGTCATATATGAAAGTGATGATAGATTTGTTGATTTTCAGTTCCGCGATCTTGAGAACGAGACTGTTTCAATACATCACTCTCATTATACTTTTTGAGCAATTTTGAGTTTTCCAGAAGAAAAAAAACTGTATCGAGACGTCTTCAACAGTTATCCTGAAATGTCATATTTATTATTGACTATTTTGCAAAATGAGCTATATTTTCAATAATAATCGATTACTGTGTTTATAGCTTTTGGCACAAAGGACCCATCAGAGGTAAAAGATGCATACAAATTAACGTTCCAACCAAACCGAGTAATGAGAGCTGGGAGCGATCTCACCTGTGCTGGCCGCATGACGGAATTTACAAATTCAGATGGTTGACACAGAGGCCAAGTTATGAAGAGAGAGACAGTTGTTTGGAATGGACCGAGCCTCGTGATCCAACGTGGAAAGCCAAAACATATTACCTGTGCGCAAATAAAGTTCAACAAGCAATAGGTATGTATGGGCGTGACGTGAAAACAGTGCAGAACACGTAACTATTACAAGAGCAAGCTTGCTTGGCCACGAATCTGCGAAGCAATAGCCACCATTCCTTGTTCTTCCAAAATTACACGCTCCTGAAGGGTCGAACAATGTAGTGAGGCAATCCTGGTAATAAGTGATGGTGGTCAGAAACCAAAGTTCTTCAGTTACATAGGGACTTTGTAACTTAAGTATACTGCTTTTCTACGTTTGAAAAATAAGTAAAAAAGTGTTATCATTATTATTCACCTAATACAAGGCGTATCTGCGTTCGTATCTTTTCCTTTACCTTCCCTTAGCATGAGCCGCGAACTGAAGGCCACAGACAACAACAAACAAACGAAAATTTAAAAATTACGTCACTGTATAAAGCACACATCGATGAATCATAACCCACAAAATCACTGAGGGATGCCGTATGTTGTAATACCGAGTGATTACCTGACTTAATCAAAACTATAACAAAATTCTCGAACGTTATTGGTTATCGCCAGCCCGATTTCAGCACTAAAGGGACACTGTACGCGTCAAGCTCGTAATTGAACAGTGTAATAGGACAGTTAAACCGTCATGCCTGTGCACATACATGTACGCGGACAGAACGCGTCATGTGCCTGTGCTGTTGTCGAACATTTCGCCGAGTTAACAATTGCTTATTTTTCTTGAAAATGTATTCAATATCTAGTTTCTTTCTCAAATTTTGTCACAGTTTTGATTAATTGGTAACAGGACTTTGTGTCGGCCAATTCTGTCTGTAATCATACTCGTGGTTAACAAATAGGACTTCCGCTTCGCGGTCATCCGATTTTGTTAATTACTCGTATGATTACAGACTGAATTGGACTCCACTCGGTCCTATTACCATTATAAATATTGTTGCACTCCGTTTGCAGATGGCAACTGGACGAGATGGTCTCCTTGGAGTGTATGTAGTCGGAGGTGTGGTGGAGGAATTCAAGCTCGCTCTCGGTCCTGCACCAATCCTCCCCCGTCCTTCGGAGGCGCTTACTGTGAAGGCAAGTCTCTGGAACGAAGGCCGTGCAACTCACACGAATGTGCTGGTACGTGTAGTCACCTTATTAATCTTTTAAATCAATGGTCAAAATAAGCTATTCTTTCAGAGATATCTTTAAAGGTGAAATCTGCATTCCAGCTTAATGACCCATCAAGCCGGCGTTTATCTCCAGTTTCCATAGCATGAAGTGACTTGTATTTCTGCCCCCTCCCCGCTGATGCTCTCCCATCGCACTGTTACTCCTTGCATTAAATTCATCGGAATCCATTTACACTTCTTGGTGGATAGCAGCACTCTGAGAGTAAAGTAATTCGAAAGCTATCTTTTCGAGCAATAGGCTTTCGTAGGAGGTAATTGATTAATTGTGGGTTGTGTTTGGTTTATATACAGAAAAATGGAGCTACGGTATTTGTTGGTACATGGTAACGTGAAAAGCAATAGAATAAATTAGTTCGCTCCGTCAGCTTTCGAATCTCTTTACGGTGGCCAATTCACGTTATAAAACCTAATTATCTTTTAATACTCCCCATCGACACAGCACCACAGTTTCTTTAGCAACTTACCACTTAATATAAGAGAGTAAAGTATCTCGCCTAAGGACAATGCAATAACGAATGTTTGAAGCCGCTCGATCCGGAGTCTAGCGCAGTAATCATTAGGCCACCTCGCTTCCACTCCTGGATATGAGTCGCCTCACGATTTGAGCATCTTGAAAGTTTCCCTATGGTTTATTATTATCACTTTGGGGCTTTTCTGTCGTAGTAAACTACAATTTTCAGGCTTCCTTCACTTAAAAGGTAATTTTCGTAAGTGTCCAAAACAATTCAAAAGACTTTGCTTGAGCTCCTTTGTGGAAAAACCTACTAAATACAAAGTTTTTTGCGCCAGATTAGGAACATGCAGAACAAGTAGATCTTTGAAAGGGCTATTGGAATGCACAGAGAAAAATGGGGGTAGCCACGCATTTTTTCGAGATAATTAGCTTTGAATCTTGACAAAAATGCTTAAATCAGCATTTTTCTGTGATGCGCAGAGCGTGTGCGCACTGACAATAGTAGGCACCTCCTTAAAACTGTTTTTACCAGAGGTCCTGGCTGGAGATTCTCTTTAACCAAATTCTACCAGATTATCATGATATCCTAGCCATATCAGGTGGCTGACTTTATGTCGCAGGGTATCAGAACAGTAGATAGTGATAATTTGTCCAGTAATCCCGCCTCATTCCACTTACGCTATTTGCTTACAGAATGGCCCAGTTTCCCTCAAGACTTCAGCTTCGGCCCCAAAGTCCGACCAGGTCCAAACGAGATCTGCGCAAGGATATTCGAGAGACTTGATTACTTTGCTTGGAAAAATTATTTATTTTGTACGCCCGCCGACAAGAGGCAATTAGAGCTGCGCTGGTATGACAGAGTGCCCCTAAATCGTGGCATGCCATGCACACGAATCTACGTGCCCGATGATTCACGTAAGAGGGGCCTATGGGATGACAACTATTTGTGTCTTCCACGAAACTCTGGGTTTCCATACAGGTAGGTTACCTATGATGAACTATTTTGCCACCTTGCCACTGTTTTTTTGTACACAGATGAACGAAAAGAGTAAAAAAAAAATAATAAAACATAAATAGCCACACCACAGGAAATTAATTAAACAGACTCTATAATTAACTATAGAAAGGGACAAAAAATGAACTTTTTACAGACAATATTCAAAAGCTCGAAGTAGAAATAACACTGCTTGAAATTAGAGCTTGGATGAAAAGTGCCTCCCACATTACGGTACGATACAGGTGACAACACTGAAGGCTATCGCTATTTTTTTCGCAGGGTGCTTTTATTCTCGTCTTGCCTGCCCAAATCAGATATCATAGTAATATCCATTGCTAAAAGTGTGTTAAAAGCAATAATAATACAATACAGACGTCATGGCGCCTTTACTTGTATATCCAAACAAATTCTCACTCCTTTGAGAAATGAAATATTTTAAAGGAGACATTTTATGTTATTTAGGAGGAGACTCCATTGCAAGGTATATTGTCTGAGAATAAAGGCTTCTCCTTACAACGAGTAACTTTACTACCTACTTGTCTTCATAGGTTCGTGTGGTCGTACTCGGGTAGAATTCCAAACTTACCGTGCATGAGATGGTATGCCAAGAATGGAAGGGACGGCTGGGACAAAACGTACTTGTGCGCCACGAATGCTTCAAACCCTAGCAGTGAGTAACTAGAGTAGAATTTACAGGCACTCCAAGCTAGCAGCACGAGCTTTCGTAATAACCCGTTAGTACCAAGCGGGACGGCCGTACTTGGGAATGTTGGTCCGAGGTCCAATGGCAGTACGTTATGAAGTAGTTTATTTTATGACATAAAACTACAGGCTTAACGATCGTTTTTAAGGAAACTGTCTGTAAGACAAGATCCTGACTAAGGACTAAAACAAACCGAACGGCCGGACTTACCTCAAGATTACCTTGCGATATAATAATTTACGTTAACCAACGGTTGAAATACATGTATTTGTATGGGGAAAAACGGTTATATTCTAAACCCGAATAGGAGAACAAATTTTTAATAAGAACTAGCTTGCCGTGCTCCAGTCTTGTTTACTGATTGTCATTCCGTGCGTTCCTGAGTCAAATTATGAACTTGTGTACAATCCAATGTCCTGCTCTCTCGCATTCTTAGTTGATATTTTTGAAGTTTTATCGCAGATTGAAGTTCTAAATCAGGGAATATTTCAATTTAGTATATGGCCATCCCCTTGAGCAGTAAAGATGAACCAAATCCTGCGCGGTGAGTCGCTGCCTTGCAGCGCCATCTTGTCTGGATTACCCGCCGTGCCGCCGCAAGAAAAGTCTCCCCGAAGCCATATAATAAATTCTCTGTTGACCAAGCTTGTTCGGTCATGATGGCTGGATATTGGCCTGGTTTTTGTTTTTGTGTTTACATGGACCTTGACTCCTTCTCGGGTAAACTACATTGAACAGAACAGTCATCGTCACCTCACGCTTGGTCAATAACCCATGTACACAGGCCCTCAACCCAACCTACTTTACCTGTGGCTTTTAAGACATCTCTAACTTACCTTCTGTTCCAACCACAGCACATGGACACGAAGCAATCAATGGAGGATGGTCATCATGGACTTCATGGAACACCTGTGATAAAACCTGCGGCGATGGAATCCAGCACAGGATAAGACGCTGTAACAGTCCAAGACCACAGAATGGAGGACAGCCATGCTACGGCGACGAGCTGGACGAGAGAAGATGCAACGTAAAGAAATGCCCTGTTTGTAAGTACTTGATATATTTCTTTTCTGCTTAGCAGTCGAAACGCAGCCAAAGTTTGAACAACCCTCATAGTCTGCGCTGGACTGCGTTGGAACACTGACTGGGGCGGTCGCTTTGGGTTCTTGGGAAAGGCACTTTTTACTTACACTGGCTCTCTCCGTGTCGGGTCATTTCTTGTTGCTAGGGACACTTCCCTAAACTTCTTTGGGTGTTCACACCTTGCCACACTTGATACGCAATCAATAACGACTTACCCTAAATGTTTTACGTTGGTCTTTTATAATCCATGTTAATCTTCAGTCTTCATCCTGAACCATCCTTGTTCATTTAAGGATTATTAACAACTCTTTAATGTTTGTCTAGGCAAACGAGCTACAATTGTCTAGTTTGTATGTGGCCAAAGTATCCCATAGCAATATCGTGACTGAGCTCCTTTAAGATTAATAAGCTTATAATTAGTCTGCTTCATTCGCAGCTTGTGGTAGAATATTTGAAACGTCAAGTGGAAGATTCACTTCTCCAAACTTTCCAAAGCGTTATCCTAACGGACTGAACTGCGAGTGGATCATCCGAGTGCCTCACGGACGAAGAATCGCTCTTACGTTCACCTACTTAAATACGGAAGGTTGGTCATACGTCACTCTGTATTTCATCTATTCGTTCCCAACTATCCTGTAGTTTTCCGATGCACAAAACTTGTAGGGAAGACGCGGGTAGATTCTAGGTCAGGCACTATTCAGGAGTTCAAAGATTCTGAAGAAGTTAGAATCACCTGAATCTACTCAAGTCGGTAGATAAAACCTAACTGCGTGACCAATTCTAATGAAAAGTGTTCAACAGAGGGTGACTATCTAAATGAAAGCTATTGACCAATCCTTTCATGGGGTACTTTTCACTATATTGTGGTAAGTAGTGTTTTTATGTTATGTTACTTTTCGTCTAACGAAAGTCTTTTTGTAAATCTTTTAGGCTCGTCTCCACTTTGCACCCATGATTTCGTGGCGGTCTATGACGGTCAAACGGACTCTTCCCGTCGTATCGGCAAGTTCTGTGCCACATTTATCCCCCCTGTTCTTCTGTCCAGCTCAGACATCCTGCTCGTTAAGTTTCACTCGGATTTTCAAAGAGGTTATCCCGGATTTATTGCTAGATGGGAATCGAGGGCCGTGACAATCAAACCAACCATCCGTACTCCAGGTGAGGTTAGGAAAAACAAACCGCACGGAACTAGATTAATGTGAGGATAAAGTAGGCTTCAAATTACTTGCAGCCTACTTTAATTACTTTCAGTGACAAAACATGGCCAGTCGATGAGCTGGCTGCGTGGTAGGATATAGAGCAGTACATGGACGAATGTTCACAGGCCAGAAAAATGCCAGGGATGACTGCCTGACAGTGTGTCAGTCTGTATGACTGACTGAGTGACTGACTGATAGATAGACGGACTGGCGTACCGACGGGAGGGCGAACTAGTCTGACTGATTTGACGGCGGATCGATGGACTGATAGACTTACTGAATGACTGACGTGCAAACTAATAAGAAGATTGGATCCTTGATGACCTGATAAAACTCAGTGTTGAGTTGGGGGACGTCCTAGCCTAATAGAATACGAGTTACTATAAGCCAATCACACTATGTATGACATTCTGGAAGGCCGACCAAGATAGCGACTACTGATTGATTGACAGACTGCGTTACTGATAGTTGACTCATTGAATGATGACAACGTGACTGACTGACTGATGGACTGACTTACTGAATGGATGAATGACAGCCTCACTGATTGACTGATCTGATGAGAGGAACTAACGGAAATATGGACTAATTGGATGATTGATTAGCGAATCAAGGAACGCGAAACAATGAATATGATGCCACTTAACAGTCACAAAACTAACAGAGTTCTTTGTTCTAGAGTGTGGACGGCTGATTACCGAACCAAATGGGACACTGTCCAGTCCCGGGTACCCAAGCAATTATCCTTCCAATGTCGACTGTATCTGGGTGATAACTGCTCCGAGCGGCCACTACGTTGAGCTCACGTTTAAGCTATTTGACATATACAAGGAACGTAGAGGATGCCGTTACGATTACGTTGAAATAAGAGATGGTAACTCCAGGGATTCGCCATCTTTAGGAAGACACTGCGGAAAGACAAGTAAATAATAATACAAAACAATAGTACAGCGACAAAAGTTTAACAAAAGAGAGGTACAGCACAACACCGCCCAAACGTCTCAAGTAGTGCACTCTTCGAAACCCCTACATTATTTGATACTTGAAGTCTTTCGTGTTCTTTGTTACGTTTCATCGCCGGTCCTGTGGATAATAACACAAAACAGTTGGCCATTTCCGAGTTGATTTTGCCTCTGTGTTAAAACGAGGTCTTCGTGCGAACCATTCATATGAAAACGTTCCCCCCTACAGATTCACTTTCACGTAAATCAAACTAATTTTCATATGAAAGGTTTTGCACGAGGACTCGTTTTGAAAGAGAGGCACAAGTTAACTCGGAAATGGCAAATTACCTTAAACTAGGAATAATCGCTCTCTTTACTCCATTCCTCTTTGTTGTGCTCCATAGATAGGCCTCGAAAAATAAAAGGCACTGTAAACAGTTAACTGTATCCTTGGCGGTAAGGCATTGCACCGCGGGAAGTATAACGTAAATATTTCTCAGACGGCTGACCCGATTTTCCACTTTCAGTTGAGGACAAGTTCCAGACCGTGTCCAATCACGCTCGCATCCGTCTTCACACAGACGGCTCTCTGGAGAGGCAGGGATTTGTACTTACGTGGAGGAGTGTACCACGTGCTACACAGGAACCACCCACAAAACGTGAGTCTTGAAATAACATCAGATGGGTAGCAACTCTCATCCATCTCTCACCATAATACTATTTGTCGCCATTGTGTAAAAGCTGTTACTGTTTTGGGACTAGGGGCAGTGGTTTTCTTGTTGTTCTCGGTATTGAGCCATTCATGGGAGACCTTGCATGCAAGAGCTGCTACCTGAGCCAATAGTATTCACGCTAGTGTTGCTGCATCCAGAAAGTAGCTTAATACACGAATGTTTTGAATCATTTCCACGTACGACCAAGATATGGTGAAGGGTAGGATAGTAAATCCCCCATAGGGATTATTGACTAGGTAATCCTTCTCAAGATATTTTAAGATATGGCACTCACTTCTCCGCGGGTGCTTTCTAGCATTTTGCAAGGATGTTGTCGTGGGGACTGAATATTGCACGTAAAGCCGCTTGAGCCGTGTACTTTAACTGAGTCCTCGTCACAAGATTGATTAATAATTTCTACACCTTACTGGTATTTCCGAAACCGGAAGTGAAGAGGGATTCACTTGAGAATAGAGAACGCCTATATGAAGGATTTGCTCTTTAACCTTTCACACTCTCTTACCTCGCTCCCAAGATGGGCGATGGTGCCTGGCAGTTAAAATTTGGCTGATGACCAATCTCGAATTTTTGATGGCATCAGATAGAACAAAACAATATAAAGCGATGAGCAGAAAAGATCTTGTGAATGACTTGTTGGCCTGTCCTTGCCTACGGCGGCTGCTTTCACAGTACAAGCGGCAGTCAAAACCGAACTGTCCTACCGAAATAACACGATGTATTTTTCGTCACCGCTAATTATTAATATCTTAGTTGGCGACACTCGACGAACTACGAGTGAGATAATGGTGACCCATTTTTGGAGCAAAACTAGGACCTCGGAGACACAAAATTGTTTGATTCATATTTTTCCTTTTTTTGCAATCTGGTATGGTTTTTGGACATAAAAATACCTTTTCACGAATATTGCCTTTCAAGTTCGATACACTGACGTCAGGACAGTACAGGTTTTCCCGCCTGTTGAATTCTGATTGGTCAATTCAAATTTCAGTCGCGCGGGCCGTCTGCAAGGATCCAAATATGATCTAAAACTGATTTTATATACAATAGAGTTATCACTACACAATTATACAATTAGCCAAGACTCTATTTTGGTGCTATCAGAAGGGAAAACACGTAAGCAGAGATAATGAAGGAAATGAAAAAGAAATCACTCTACTTTGTGCACGTTGACCATTTGTTCAGAAATATTTCCCGTTCACGATTTCCCGGAGCAGTAACTCCAGCACAAAAGTTTCGGTCAAACTAAGACCACGTCCTTACATCACAAAGTGAGAGATGAAAGTTAAATCTTTACTTGAGACTCGTGTTTGTTTCATCAATTTAAAAAATAGAAAGCCTTGACGAGTACACTACTACCCTAGAAACTAACATCCTAACCCATTCTCTTTAGCTATTTGTCCCCGTGGGTGGGTGTCTCATGTGATGGAAGACACAGACACAGTGTACTGTTACCTTGTGAGAAAGAATACGCACACTTGGTACTTGGCAAGAGATGATTGCTTGAACTCCGACTCAGACTTGCTGAGTATCACAAGCGACAAAGAGCAAGAGTTCGTTACCAAGCATCTGCTAGCAGAGTCATTCATGTGGATTGGGTTCAATGATTTAGAAAATGAAGGCAAATGGGCCTGGAGTGACAGGTATTGTGCTGGATCTCTTGGCGCAATTAATAGTCAGTTCTCTCTATGAGACACCTTCTGATGCCAAACAGGATAAGCAATGTAACACATCATGTTTTCGTCACTAACTGTCTCGGGAATGGCTGTTTTTAAGATGGGTAAAAGTTTGCGCGACTGTCGTCGTCGGGCAATCAGATCTTTGCATAATTTCCGAGATTCTCGCGTTGAATTTTATGCTTCTGGGAAACAATCTGTCTCGAAACAGCTGTATACTGAAAGTTACACTTTTCTCCTAGAACTCCTAAAAATTATAAGAACTGGGCAACAGGCGATCCTAACAATGGAGGCAATTATAGGAAGAAAGACGAGGACTGTGCTGTGCTGAAATCAGATGGAAAATGGAACGATTATCCTTGTAATACACTCTTCAAGTACATCTGCAAAGCAAGAGCAAGTAGGTGGCACAAAATTCTCCGTTGATTGCCTTTCGATTCTAAGTAATACTACGATTACCAGTGACGTGAGGGCGACGGAAGTTTACTGACCAGATCAGCCTTTGACGTCATTAGCAGCAAAACCGCGGGAAATTGTAGGCGACCAGTGGTTGATGTGGTTGATATTGTTACCATTGGAAAAAAGGAACATTGTCCATGATAGCATCGTAATTGTAAGGCCAGTACGTCATCACCAAAGTTCTGTCGTGCCTCACTCAACTGTTAACCGTAGTAAATCTATGTTTAAATGGAACCATTCGTTTTGTTTGATGTACCGTGTTAGATTGTAGGATATTGAATGCATGAAGCCTTTCGATCCTAGAGGACCATAGCTGCCGGAGCTTATCCCCGGTTTCTGTAGCATGAAGCGGCTAGGAGTATTTCTACTCTCCCTGGACAGGATGCTAGTCCATCGCAGGTCATTCCCCCGCAATTTGTTAGGTTTTCCCCAACAATTTACCGATACCCATTTATACACCTGGGTGGAGAGAGGCACTGTGAGAGTTAAGTGTCTTGCCCAAGAACACAACACAATGTCCCCGGCCAGGGCTCGAACCCGGACCACTCGCTC
>Ga0126337_10000143_pt1 | contig 28025 bp, 15 predicted proteins | sample DipCmetagenome_FD_92527 | JGI IMG/M metagenome (GOLD analysis project Ga0126337, IMG submission 92527) | Coral microbial communities from La Bocana,Puerto Morelos, Mexico - Diploria C A metagenome | ecosystem: Host-associated > Invertebrates > Cnidaria > Coral | place: La Bocana,Puerto Morelos...
AAACGAAAACCTTGCGACCTTCGAAAGATTCAAATCAGTGCGACATCTCCAGATGGGGCTCAACTCATATATACGAACTGGTAAAAAATTTAACCGAGAGCTCAGAAATGACGCGTCTTTTTAACTAATCGTCGAGATTCGAGGTCTGCAAAATTAACTGAGAGCTAAGAGAAGGAGAGAAATTTTAATTGATAACCGAGAAATTAGCGAATATTTTTACCTGATAACTCAGACTACAACACATCCATCCAGATCCTCGTCTTACTGGTTATCGTTATTTAAGAGAATTTGGCTTAACATTGAGACAGTATCCCTATCTCTCAGGAGCTATAGATATGATCATTTTCCATATTCTTATTACTTATCTACCAAGTATTAACTTCCAAAGGAGAAGCCATTATAAAAGGTTGAATTTGGTTCAAAGAAAGACCTCGTGTGTTTCGGGGGTTTCAATCTTTGTGCATCATAACTCTTGTTGTTTTTTTAAGTCAGTAGGGAAAAAAGAAGAAGTAATCTTTGATGGACATGCGTGTTTCTTGAAAAGGACTCTTCTTCTTGCTGTAAGCGAGACATTTTGAAAAGAAGACTAATGCAAATCAAAACTGGTTTTACCGGTTCTGTCTCTGGATGGACCGAAAACAATACAATATCTATTATGCTCTCAATAAAATATTGTAGCTGAGAACGGAAAACCAAAACATATGTAAGCAAGATCATTTTCAAAAGTCTCTATTAACTTCTCGAACTAGATTTTATTGTTGATGAAAAGTTTCATTCAGTTGCTTATGATCTCTGGGGTTTAGTCATTTAAATGTTTCTTTCGTACCAAGGTTTAGCTTAAATCCCAGCTTATAAGCTTTTATATAGCTTTACAATGTGGTTTCTCGCTTGGGATCTACCCTGACTTTAATTTATTTGTTTTACTGATGGAGATTTATTTAAACGCAATTTTGTTTGATTTATGGTTTAGACACCGCCGCTATAAACAAAAAAATTAAAGTTCCGTGCAGGTAAATTGTTTAACTATCTCATTTTCTTTAGACCGAATTCGTGATTAATCAAACATAACAAAAAAATAATGATTAAAAGAACAATGATCTTAGAAGCAAGTGGCCTAACGGCACAATCTATTCGCATACTGGCTCATCCGGTTATTACGGAGGAATTTTCAACTTTTCTAATTTCCTATTTTTGAAGCGCAAATAAAAATCTGCTTTTTTAAACAACCAGAGAAAAAAATCATCAAATTCCTAGTTTACCTGTTTGCCGCCATGTTTGATGGAAATAACCAGGGAATTTTCTAACTTTCCTTCTCCAACAACTCTACTCAGCGAATGTTTCTTATTTGAACTCTGAGTCTGCAGTTGCTAATATTTGACTTTAATTTGTGTTTTACGCAAAGCGAATAATGTGTAACACCCTATCAGCATAAATTTAATGCCATACAGTTCATTGACCGTTTCAGTTCCATTTGATATTGAGTGCCCATATCCAAGGTCAAAATTGAAAAATCGCAGCTTTCAATATCTGAGCACTATAAAACAAACAACTCCGCATTCAAATACTGCACAATAGGTGGTTCCCTTTGGTAACATCAGATGATTTCGCCGCTTTAATTTACTCGAGGTCTATTCCTTAGGAGTAAGATTATTAAATTAAGTGGTGCTAACTCAGTCAACGCCCTTTCAGAGGGTCGATCATGCAATCATTTTTTTGATCTCTCGCCATATCGATTGAAAACTGAATAGCATCGTTCTTTGTGTATTCACAGACTGTTCAATTAAATTGGCGCTTTCTAACAAAAAAAGGTAAACAAAGAGACTTAACTTCTTAAACAGGGGCAATATTGAAATTCCAGCGGACTTATCCACGAAGTGATTAATTAAGCAGGTGCATCCCATGAAGACTTCGAAATCGGGCCGACATATTCACATGTTACTCATATCAACCAACTACTGATTCTACATATACGATGCCGCTATACATCTATGATTTGGTGAGTAAAGGAGTTTTGGAGTTTTGTGGTCCGTTGAGTAAATCAATTGATCCTTTCTGTTTTCAGCATCTCAGCATGTCGCAGTGTTGATCGATTAAAATTTGCGCGGACACTGGTAATTAGGATCTACAACCTGCAGGGTCTGATTTTTGTTTTCAAACGGCCATTTTCGTTATTAACTAAACTGACATGGTCGTCAAGGTTTCTGCAATTACGGTATAGAGAGGGACTTAAAATCGAGTGGACAGTATTTTGACGCCAAAATTGGTCCTTTTACGAATATTAAGTACACTTAGTTTTTCCAAATTTTGGTATTTCGGATGATTTTGAGGGGAAATTTTGGGTAGAATGTGTTTTACTTTTCAAGGAAATTGGTATACACTACTGCCTATAGACAGGCAAATGGCGCAGAATTGTTCAGGTAGCTTAGATGCCTAACCCAACCCAATCCCCTATTCCTCGTCGAGCCAGATTCGCTCCCGTATATGACACAGCCACAAGTAATACGCAAAGCTAGGCTGCAGTTGTTGAAATATTGTTCATGTCTTATGCTAAATCAAGCACTCAAAATCCAACTGCGGAGAAAAGAACCTATAATATCAGCTTTGGTTTCCATTTCCCACCCGTTTTCACAGGCTCGGAGTTTTTTTTCCCCCTCCTAAACATTGCCTAATTAATAATAACTTATTATTCTTTAATAACAGTTCTAATAGACCGAACAAGGAGGGGGGGAACCTTCATGGTACCATTTACACTTAAACGTTCAGCTCCCAAATGTTTTAATCCCCACATTACTGAAAAAGAATCAAAAAATTAAAAATGTATATCTATATTGCAAACGATTAATCCTTAAAATTACTACTCTGTCCTTTATAACAAAGGTTGCGTACAAATATTTCACCAACGTTCCAAGCACTTTGTTCTTAGCAATGTTGAATAATATGTGACTACGGTTGAATGGGTCTACTACTTTCGAGGTTGTTTTGATCTACAGATTCAATAGGTAGAATAAAAAATCTTAACGATTTCAATTCAACTCGAGGGAAAAGAGAGTACTGATATGTTATCAAGAATGACACCACGTAGCGTTACATAGCTACTACCACGAGGTTTCAAGCCTGCTCGTAAATAGCTGAAAACCTGAACAAAGAGATCGGAAAAGTGATAACGTGAGAACACATTTTGCAATGATTAATTGTTTATAGACGGCGAATGGGTAAATATAGATATTCAATTCTCAGCCCTGGGTATTAAAACTCGTGATTGATGAACTTTTCATTAACTTCTGAATCATAATCAATGGCTTTGCAATTTTCAATTTCAAGCTCATTTGCACTGCCAGCGAACAACTTAAAAAAATTGAACCCAGCGTTTGCCTTGATCGTTTGTTCTTTTCATATTTAAAGTAGCTGGTAGTAAGAAAAATCGTCTGTCTGAAGATTATCGTTATCTCAGTAAGCGTCTTTTCAAATAGAACGTACAAAAGAAACCCGCATGGGGTCCGTTTTACAAAAAAAAAACACATATTTTGGTTTAATTCTGAATAACATGAATTTCGAATTTTTCTCGATCTTTCCCGCTATTGTAGCACCTGTTTCAAGCTGTTTACCACATCATAACACAGTTTAAAATAATATATTTGGTAAGCCCGGTTATTAACGTGAATTCCAATTTCTTTATGTAGTTGGACTGACTGAGAAATAGTTTTCTTTCCAGGCTAAGATCACGAACAATCTCTAAGCGCTTTCTTATTTTTATTTTGTCTTCGTTTAACTAATAAGATAGTTAACTATTTCAACACCTGAAACAAAAAAAACCGATCCTGGATTCTCCAAGGCGCGGACACTCATAGCCTTTGTAATGAAGATCAGCCCGACCTTCTCTTTTTAATCAACTTTGACGGCAGTCGTCCCGATACAAACAGCTTTGTAATTTTCACTCTCATTTCACTTAATACATAGAGAAGCGAAGTGTTTAAAACACTCCAGCACCTGAGATATCTAAACAAGTTTTTATTATCTGAGACACCCGTGGAGTTTGTCGGCCAGTTTGTGTTAATTACTCAAGTGATTGTGACGTCGTTTCTTTCCAATCATAGCCACTGCCAAACGTCCCGGCCCATACAGCTAGATGTCTTAATATTGATGTGTCAGCTCCCCACTCAACTGAGATATTAAAGAAACTTTTATTAGCTATTTCAATACCGGAAATAATTTAATCCCAGTCGAGCTTGTCTGTGTGATCATTAATTCATACGCTAGATTTAACAACACAATTGGAAGAACGTTATAGATCAAAAAGAGTCGATCTACTTTTTCAATGAAATGTCACCTGTTCCTTTGCCTTCAGCTAAGCAAAAAACGAAAATAGCGTTTACTTAAGGTAAATGTTAACCCGGCTATAAAAACACCATATCAGTTAAACCATTAGTTTTTTCGACTGCGAAATATAGTTGTTTGTTTATTTTTTTAATCCTTTTTCTCATAAAGCCAGGTGCCGTTGTATGAGGTCATGTATTTACTGTTTTCTCAGTGTGTTAGTTGTGATAACTTGACAAAACGTACAAAACGCGCAAATAAGCTCTTAACTTGCTGGCATATATCTCCAATATTTGACCGATGTGCATTGATTGATGCGAAGTCGTTAATCTTCCGAGCCGGCTGCAACTGTTCAACCTGATTTGGGAATCGGTTGACAAAACGCTTATTGCATGGGTATCTCATTGTGAAATATCATGTAGGTCCAACTGTTTCGGCGACATCTGAGTTGAGAACATAAACAAAAGAAATCGATTATAGGAATCCAAAATCAGTCCGAAATCGACAACGTATGAAATCGTCGATTCAGCCAGCTTTTTTTCGATTCCCCTTCGCCAAATTGTCGGGATATTAGACGAAAGCGCCCTTATTTTCACCAATTCAAATCTTTAACACATATGCTAGAAACTTCAGAGTACAACACTATTTTCTTTTTGAGCGTTTCATGTTTTTCATAAAATACAACCGTCATTAAATACAATCTTTCAGTTTCAGCGTTGAGCATTTGTTTTGCTCATGTGCTTTCTCAGTTATTAAACCAAGTTGTGGACGGTGTTAGCACTGCGAGACATGGTTAATCCGTTGATAGTTTGCAAATTCTTTTTTTTTTTTCCATCTTGGACTTTGTAATAAAAAGTCGCTGTTTTATGGCGAAGCTAAAATTTCATGATATTTGAAATCAATCTGCTTGTTTACAACGAGATCCCCGCCTCATTTGCGAGTCCTGTTTTAAAAGGGAAATCTTTAATTATATTGCAATGACTTGTGTCTATCTGCATAGCAAATGCAACAGACTGGATCATGAAATTGAGTACAAATTTTCGGAAGCTCGATCAGAGTTGGTGAGCTGTCCGGAAGTCAAAGACTCCGTTGTTAGTAAACCTTTGTCTCTTGAAAAAACGGCTAGGGTATAAAGATTATTTTCCATCCACGATTCCTTTGTTCGAGAAGAAATTACAAAACAAAACCGAAATTTCTACCGACGTCAAAAATGCCTTAGAAAATTACTATCGTATATAATTGCGGCGAAGTTCTCATCTAATGGCGCCTTTCACGTAGTGTAGACCATGGGCGAATTCTTGATACCTTTAAAGGCTTCAAAATTACTTTAATTAGTCCTGGCCTATAAGAGAAGGTAAGCGATCATCATTTCAAAGCATTATGGAAACTGATCAAGATCTAAGTGATTTGGAATACCTCCTGTACTTTCCAAATACCCCTTTCTTTATCCGAATATTTTTTGTCAAATTATTTCTCTAGTTTATTAATGACCGGGAAGATAAAACAAAACACAAAAACGGAATTTTCGTTTTTCGTTTTTAATACTTCGAATAAACAGAAAAAGATAATAGGTTTGTTTCCTTAGCGTTAGAGAGTACAACAAAGTTATATGAGGTGGATGCCCTTTTCACGTCAAGCAACCACCTGTGATTCGTGACCGCCGGCGAAAAAATCGGACGCAGTCTACGAACTGATTACAACCTGTTTAAAAGGTCTTAGGTTTTTCACATGTGTTGACTGAACTTTATACTCGCTGATACTCCAAAAAGGCCATAGTTTTGATAGAACTGTTGCCCCAGAGACACGGTGTAATTGAAAACCTTCGAATAACTTCTGTAAGATGCCAGAGGTACGAAATATATCAACAGTTGTCCCATTCAAAACTGACATGAGCTAAGGCATATATGACACTTTCAAACTCCCTTCCTACCGGAGCAAAATGAAAGTAGCAAACTTATTTTACCTAACGGAAATAACCGGCTCAGAAAATTATATCGTGTCATATTAGGACTTGTTCACATATAGATCACTTACACGCCCACGCGTATAAGAAATCTGTGTCTGATATCAGCTTGGCTTTGGCAAACCCGATACTTACGGAAAAGGATGTTCATACGTAATAGCTGTATTTTTCTTTCAGTGGGTTAAAAAATTATGTAACGCTTATGCAAGTCTTTTTAAGCCACAGGCACGTTTCAAATAAACTTGATTTTTACAACAGAAATCTGTCGAAATATTCCCATGAGCAGATTACAATTAGAAGTGTTTTCGATATGGAAACTGTTAGCTAGAAAGCCAATTCGTGTTTTACCTCGTAGTATTGGATTTTATCAAAGGTAGATCAGTAGAGACGGCGCCCTATAATTGTACAACGGCTTACGTGCTGATACGCACCTTGCGCTCTGATTGGTCACGCACAAAGCAACGCTGTGAGTGGTCGAAAACAAACACAATGAGACCCTTTTAACATAATGTAATTGACAGTTGCATTGTCTGTCCTTTGTATGGTATTTTAGTTACCCAGGTAGTAAGAAAACGTGTTTCCACTTACAACACCTTAGGTGGCGGTTGGTTGGTTTTTATAGGAGTCAAAACGAACGCTCTAAACAGTAGAATTGCATTGCTAACACTATCTAACTCCACTGCAAATTTTAAGGTGAGATGTAATTTTTTATTTGGGAGTGGAAATTGTTTTCGGGGCAATTCTGTGTAATGATTTTATTCAGAGCTCTAACTATGAATATGTAAGCTTGCAATGTTGTTACTGACCGAGTTTGCCTTGCATTGGAAAGACAATTCGGCGCGAAGAATCGTAGTAAACCTCCATTTAAATTTGTCCCTTTTTCACTTGGTTTTATGTCTTGTGACCATTTGTATAAAGTACTCGACCAGCAAACTTGTCGTAGAAATCGAAGCAAAAAACACCAATTCGAGCGAGCCTGTCTTTGTTGTTTCAGTTTAATTTACCTTTAAAACGTAAGCTAGTGAATTCGCAAGGTGTGCGCTTCAGTACAAAATAAGCGGCGAAAAAAATTCCATATATTTACATCCTTTGAATATATTCCGCTTTGGAGGAGCTTTGCAAAATAATTTGACAAAGAAATATTTATTTTCGTGACTTTTTGGAGCGCCCTGATCTATCTGTTTAACCTCGAAGTGTACTGTTTTGTATAATGTTACGGTTAAAAGTAATCGAATATTCTGGGTCTCGGATCGTGGAATATGTACACTTAAAACAGCGCGCTATTTTTAGCTGTCTGTAGCATGAAATTATGTTCACGCGAAAGTCTTGGGCAGCTTTTCACAGCTTGGTTAACTCGATATGTTGTTAAAGAGGTATCCGTTACTTGAGAATAAATTATTTACAGATCGAATTATCTATTTTTTCGTTGTTCCAACGAGAAAAACTTCAGTTGCTATTTTTGTAACTCCCAAGAAATAACATGTAATCGAAGATGGCCCTGTTAACTCGATAAGCTAACTTCCGACTAAATTGTACAGTACTGTTACTCGAACCAATACGACCATTAATTCATATGCATTTTTCTTCGCCCAGTGATTAACACACTGTTGCAATATGGCGTCTTATCAGGCTGAATTTGTCTACGTATTGAATAATGCTCTTTGAGCAATAAAATTAGAAGAACTATTTTGGGTTTAGCACAGAGGAAGAAATCTGTATTAGTGCGGCTAAACGATCAAGTGTGTATTGCCTGACATTGTAATTGTTTTGCGAAATTAAGAAAGAGCGCGTTTAATCGAAGTAAGTCACTACGAGTTATCATTTGCCAAAGACTTGAGCAAAGTCCACAAAATGCGTGGCTTTTTTACCATCGCGTGTGTGTACAAAGTTACATCGCGTGGTCTGAAACCTATGCTCAGTCAAACGTGACCACTTGTTTGAAACCAATCGATGGCACGGTGTCATCGGACTGGCCGCACGCGCTCAGAAATTTGTGTTTCATCACGATTAAACAGGGATCTCAAAGTGGTGCGACACACTGGCATACTCCGTATCAAGTTCAAAGACGCAGGTCTTGTTTTGTTCGCAGGATACTGTACACAGCTGGCGCGGAGTTTTTATTACACGGGGAAGAAACGGTTTAATGCACTCGCGCGCGTGGGAAGCCCATTCAAAACCACCCTGCTGGATACCATTCAACTACACTGTCAAGATATCACGTTCGCAACATTTTCGTTGAAACAACTAGCGAACGGTTGCATAACGGAACAGTTTCCTTGCGCGCGAGAAAGAATAACATTAGCCGTCCATACAACGCAGTACGTGAGCATTCGATAAACTTTAGGACGTCGCAGGTCAAACCTTAAGATTAAGGGGGTGTTGGCCGTAAGCCCGACATGTTAATACCGGATCTTTGGGCCGCTGTACTTTCACTGTTCTTTCTTTAGCTCATAGCGTGTTACTCGAGAATGCCCAAGAAAAATAAACAAGCACTGCCGAGAAGTGTAAACATTTACTTAGTCGATTAGTTGTCAGACACTTTGTTAAGTACAAGATATAGTAGTCAGGTTTAATCTGCTAAAATATCCATGTACGTGAGAACCTTAGAGTACGCGAAATAGGATCAGTTTCAGTGGGCATTGAACACTCTTGTACTCTTTAGAGTTAAAAACCATTTTTCTCGAAGATAACTCGTTGCTCGGTTACATCACCTTCTTCTAATGTAACAAAAACGACCCGAAGACATTGTTTTCAGTTTTCTTAAAGTTCCCATTAAGAATTTTATCGCTTTTGCCCCGGAGGCAAGATTAGAAATTTGAAAGTCAAATTTCGGTCAAATGGTGGATACGCGCTTAAGCAAGTCGTAAATGCTTTAGTATTTACATCAGCTGTCGTTTCAACACAATTTCGGTTAACTAGAGTGATCTGTGTGTTTTTACTAGAAGTGCTATCTCTCTTTAAGTAGTCCACGGGGCAAAAGTAATAAAAGTGAGCGATTGAGCTCTCGGTTTAATAGAAAGTCCCTTTTACTTCCATATGGGCAACTATTAACACAAAAACACAAAAGACTCCTTCGCTACATGGGAAGGAAATGATATTCAGAGATACAGGGGAAAATACAGTAATTAGCTTTCAAATAGAAATGAAACTGTATGTGAATTTATGATAGGTTTTTTAATTAAAACTCTTGGAATATTACTGTCGTGGCTTTAGAGTTGTGTAACTTTGTTTCACTTTATCGATCTCATTTCGAAACTGCGCCCTTGAAGGAAGGAATTCTTCTCTTTTGGAGAGCCCAACAAAGGTAAATTTCAATGTTAAATTAGTGTACTGGATAAAAATGACATTGCGTGATCGGTGTGATAACAAGAAATTTCAATTTGGTGAATATTAAGGCAAAAATCCAAAATGTCTCGGAAGGAGGCCGTTATCGTGAGCATTGTTAATTGTGCCGTGTTTAACAGTTTTCAGCAACCTTAAAACCACAAACGAGAAGTCACGATAGTTACCTTATAGGTGGCTGTAGCGTTAAATCTCAAAATATCAGCTTTTACCACGTAAAGAATATCAAATGTTCCAGTTTAAAACCGTGCCTACTTGAGAAATAAATCTCAATTCAGACGAAGAAAATTACGTGAAGATTGGCACCGAGGCGGTGTTGTTTAAAAACCAAACAGAGCGCATTGATTTTGGTCTGTATAGAGTATCGTTTTTGTCAAAACAAGGCAATTTGTATTGATACCATAAACAAGTTGTTCTGTTCTTTGTAAAAGGTTTTTCCAAACAATTGGGACTGTGTCAGTTTATTTCATAACGCACTCCATTGAATCGAGGTTTTAAGCAATGACATTCAAGCATTCGAACAACAAAAAACTGCGAGGTATTGATTTATGTCATGGAAGAAGTAATAATGTTTGGTATATTTAAGAACAAAGTTTGATATTTTCGAAAGGTTTTATAAAGTACGTGTGCTTTCTTGTTGTTTCAATCTTGTTGTAGAATGTCAAAAGGACGTTTATTGACAACATAAAAAGCGCAAAGACATCTGTTTTTGCTTTAATAAAAACCTTTGTGAATAAAAAACAGTTTTGCGACGCGAAAACAAGATTCGTCGGGATTAAGCGTAAAATCGTACAACAATTACAAGTTGTTGTCTTGGGAAAGATTTCGCGTATATTTTTGGATTGCACCGCTACCGAAATATGTTCCAGGGTATTAATATAACGTCCAAAACTGATTATAAAATCCTGTTTTTGTAGTGCGTGATGATTACAATGATTTTTGGTGCGATAAAAGGTCGTGTCATACAGAATGGATTCCATGAAACGGTCCGGAATACAATATGGCACTAGAATGTCTCGTCAATCACTATCTCTTTGGGAAAATATTTTTAAAGCTTAGTAATTTTTCCCCTTTGATATCTGCATCTATTCCGTATAGTGCATTTAATGGAACAGGAAAACCATTCAGTCGCTGGATTTTCTTAAAGAGTTATACGATGAATTATTACACTCGAGCTTAGAAAAACATAGACCCATACACCAATGCAACATTTGCGAAGCAAAAATGCCAGGAATTAGAAACGTAGAGGTTGTCTATGAATTTGTTTTTCAAATGTCAGTCTCTAAGCAGATTGTAGGTATTTAGCGTCACATTTTTTTTGATGTAATCAATGAGTAACATGTTTTGAAACTGCCTTGGTATGACTCGGGAGATGCTGTGAAAACAACCGTTTCCGATGAAGGATTCGCAAACAGTTAATACTCTAAAGCATGCTTTATTTTAACCTTTAGATATTTTAGCATTTTCTCGTAGGAAACAGGAAAAGATTAACCTGGAAAACTGCGAAGGACACTTGATTTTTTTCTCTTCTCTCAAGGCCTCCGCATACCTTTGAGCTCTTTTAAATACCAGTTTGTTTAGTTTCCGATAGAAAATGGATTTTTAGGTTCTAAAAAAACTATTCGTGAACTCACACTATAATATTCAGTTTTGTCAATTCACTTCCACTGTTACCTTAATACTTGTAAAACAGTTAATTTCAAACTACATGTCAAAACCATATACGAGCGGGAAAAAGTGTAACGACAGCATTTGCATTCGCTACCCGAAAGAGACTTCAAATGTACACTGATTCATCTAGTTTCTTCTGTATCATGTCGATAAGAAATCTTTGAAATGTCAAGGACGTTTTGCAGGAGTTGAATGACCTTTTAAAAGCATTTTAAAACGCTTAACAATATACTTTCCTTGTCCGGCTATAACACGAGTATGTTTGGTATTTGCGTGGTTACCGCTTTATAACAACAAAGAAAACCAAATGGACTTTTAAAATATCTTAAAAAGCGGCATTCGATGAATTCCATCTAAGTCCTGTTACAAAATTGACAGATTGATGTAATATTTTCCTAACTTCATGGCCTTCTGTGCGTTTTTCCTGTGTTTTTGTTTACTTTTTTTGGGAGACGTGCTACTTTTTAAAGCAATATTTTTAGAAGGCAATTCTACCCTTGCCCCAACTATATCGGTGAGATCGTTCGGTTTTGACAATAACCTGGTCGGAATTCAAACAAAATCTATTTGATCTTATCAAAACATTGGGTTGAATAGCTTATATCTTCGGCTTACAATGACTTTTGTTAGTTAATTCCTACCTGTTTGTTCAGGTTTACGGTCCGATAAATTTTCTGCGATATCAGAATGTTTTTTTTTTTGTATTTTGTTTTTGCGATTTCTTGTATTCCGAGAAACTTCGGTGAAGTAACTCCACAAGCAGGCAGAATAGTGAAACTAAACAAATCTCACTGACAGCCTAAAATTAGCAAAGAAAACAAGCCACCCTGTATCATTAAAAGGTCATTTTAGATTTGGAGGTTTCTTGCCTGGAATAACAATCCTTGTGTAAAGCGATCAAATTCAGTCGATCTTTAAAGCTGTAGCTTAAGACAAAAATACTTCAGACCTTTCTTAATTTAGCTTTTATGAACTCGATATTCTTAGACATTACAGTTCAGCTAATCTGCACCAACATACCTCGACATCTACAGTGCATGGTTAGTGTTGATAAAGAATATGACCAATCTTTAACTAATCTACGTCCACCTTGAAAGGTTTATTTTCTCGAGGTATCGCCTCACATTAGCTTTAAGGTTGGCTTTGAGAATTTAGTAGCGCATCAAGAACGCATTTCGTCATTCATAACATTTGCCATGTGTGATTACGAGTGAAATTCAAAGATTCCCTTCGCTCCCGTAAAAGTTAAAGAGTTCATACTTTCAGACAGGGATATTTGAAAACCTAAAACCTTTTTCATCTTTCTTGCACCAGATCAGTGTGTGCCATTAAATAACACATTATGAGGGTACAAAACAGTGTACCTTACAAACTCAGAAATAGCCAATATATTTAAGCGTTCGTCGTACTTGTCAAAGCTTTTGTCAGGAAATTTCTAAGTAATTTGGGCGCGGTGAAACCTGTTTCAATTTTGCACAGTATGAATTGTTATTAGGATGAATGGTTAATCGCGGCTAGAAAATTATTGCGAAAATTGAACAGTTAACCACTGTCTTTCCACGTTCTCCCCGTATTCGTTTCAGGGCGTATTTGAAGAAAATTCACGAAACAAGGTTTTAGTTCGTACGGCGAGTGAAACAACCAAAATACAACAGCTTCTGACATCCTCTGCGATTTATAATTTTAGAGAACTTCATTTCTAGACAGTGCCGGAATAGCAAGGCGTCTGATTCTAAGAGCTTGTTAATCACACCGCTTTATTGCGGTTCGGTTTGCAATTGATAATGTCGCGCTGAGATTTTAAGGGGCTCAGTGTTTTTGCTTAGAAATTAATTTTCCAAAATCATTGCGTTCCTTGTGATACCAACGGTTTTTGCTCCGAAGGTTAAATTAACCTTCACGGATTAATTTTGTCTTTTAAAATCTTTTCAACTCATTTTCAAAGGCGCTTGTCAAGCTACCGTCGAGTAATTTTCTGATTTCATGTGTTTTTCATTGTGCAAGCAATTACCACGAAACTTTAACAGCTGACTTAAATAATATTATTTTTCATGCGCGTGCCACGCAAAAAAAAGACAAATGAGAAAAAACAAAGTGTTTTATACTTCTATCAGAGTGTTTTAATTCGCAATAATTGAAAAAAGGCCGCCTTTTATACACCTTGCTTAATTAAGCTATTGGTGAAGGACAGCTGCTTTTTAAATGTCTAGGTTTTGACTTAAATCATACGCAAATTACAGCGAGTAAATTTCTATCAAGTCATATGAATAAATTTCTATGTTGTACTTTTGTTAATGGTTGAATCAAACTGCTCCGAATGAGTTAGCGTCCTTCAATATAGGAAGTACTTTGAAAAATAATTTATGAGCATGTCCACAGAATACACAGTGGTGCTATATTTACGGAGCTGTCCTCGAAATCGAGTGGCAGAATATTGTAAAGGTAAATTAAGCAGTAAAGAATTTTGTGGTCAAGTCAGTTTGTCCCTTGAAAATACCAGAATTGATGAAGAGTAAACTCGACCAAATGATTAAAAAAAAAACAGCGTTAGGTATAAAAATTAGTGTTTTATGCTATCGTGAAATTCGACGATTTCGTATAGTTATTGAAGGCGTATGAAGATCGCATTGGTGGATACATAAACAGATTTGACATCGAACTAGCCTAAATAAGGGTGTGTAAAAATGGTTAGCACCGTTTAACTGCCCTTGAGTCAATGCTAGTGCCTCACAAAGAGGAAGTGCCATTGTAGCAATTTTTTGTCTAAAAGGATTTCGCAACAGCTTTAAGACAGTAACCAACCTTCTCAGTAATTACTTCCTTAGGGCGTGTTTTTGAAATAAATTTCAGGCGTTTTCTAAACTGACTAGTCCATTTGAACCAGCTATTAAGGAAACTTTCAGTAGTCGTTTTATAAAATTGACCACTTGAAACGAGCGAATTATAATGCAAATAATATGGCTATATGAGATCAAGTAAGATTTGTTAAGCTCAATTCAAACAGTTGCATTGTTTTGGGGGATTTTTTTGCCAACGAATAAAGTATTTTGTACAACATGTGCTCAATTCCCATAGACACATCATGGTATACATAGCTACATTAAAAGATGCATTCTTCGGTTCTCCGGTCTCCTATTTTTGTAAAATATATTTTGACACCTTAAAGTCTGCCCACGAGCGATTAGCCTCAAGTCAATTCCCGTTGTTGTTGTGGGTTTTTATTTTATCTCAGTCAAACTTCAAGATCTTTTGAAAGAAAAAGGCAAGCGTTTTGGAGGGTAATGTTAGCATTTGCAGGCTTTTCGCTTGAATTTCTACTGATAGAAATCATATAAGATTAAAATAAAGCTTTTAATTATGAGAATTGTGTTGAAATGTACAACAAGCGTCTTGTCTCTTTGAAAAGAGAAAAGAAAAACGTTCTTTACGGTGTAACAAAACGATTAAACGACGCAAGAGTTTCTGGCACAATTTGTTAAAGGAATTGTTTAAAGTCATTTTACGTCTGGAATATTTCTCATAGAGCTGACAACTACAATTTTAATGAGAAGTAAGATAAAAGAAACGGGTGTCAACTATTTTACTTTAAGAGCGTAGAAGACAAATTAATGGGCAAAAAGAATATAATTAATAGATCAGATAGCTGTTAAACTATTCTGTCTTCTGATAAATTTAAAAATTAAGGATACCGTTTTGTTTTAGTGAGGTCTTTTTAACAAGGAATTTATTCCGCTTAGACAAAATCGATCTCTACAGCTTGACTTGTGCGTGCATGGAGTTTTGATTCAACATTTGCCGTTTTGTTTTATGTTGGCACCTCCGGAAAAAATACTGTTCATTACTTCGTAAAGAGTTTTTTCTCGCATTTCCTGCTTTTACAATATCAATTGTTTACGTATTCAGGGTGCGAGATCATGTTTAACTTTACTGAACGAAATATCACTGCAAACCGCAGTCGCCAATGCTTAACTCGTCGCCAGCAGGTCATTTTTAAAACAAGCTGTTGTTTTCATTTCTTAGGGTAAAAGATTTTGGTTCAATAACAAGGTTGTTGCCTTTCTCGTCGAAGACCACTTTGACAGTCGCATCGATTGGCAAAATGTAAGTTGTAAGGTCTAATTCTCTTCTCCATTCCTTTGTTCTTCTTGTTGTTACGTTTCTGGCGGTGCTCCATAATATATTGGCAGCGCCCATGCGTGGCCGCCTGCAGAAGGTCGCGTTGAGTTCCAATTGCTGTTAAAGCCATTTTGGCGAGGGTTTTCAATGAAACATATTGAGTTCAGCCTTTCACACTCGCGAGACGATCAATTTCTTTGGCATTCCCTATCTGTAATTTTCATATGAGCTTGTAAATATCTTACAATACTGATCTCATTTTAGTTATATTATTCTTAGTAGATAATTGCATGAGGTATGTACAGTGTACCAAAACAGTAATCTATTTGTATTTCATAGTTTTGGCACACAATCATGCAATATTTTAAACGATCTTAGATGCCCATTCCAAATTTTCTGCTCAAAGATCATTTCACAAAGTACACGTTTTGAGTTACACAACTTTAGGCGCCTCTATCTACGTTGCTTTTTTATCGACAGGACTGTTCACTGCTCACTGTTTACTGTCAGTTCACATCGCAAAAAATGTAAGAGTATGTCTGTATTGCACGACACACTCAAGCCTAAACTAGATCACGTTTTTCATCGTGCTGGAAAGCACCTGTAAATTAAGACGGCTCCAATTTCCTCATTTTTAAGGCAATTTGAGGGAGCCCTGCTCGGCAATGTGCGAATTTCAGTGCTAGTTAGGGAATCCGATAACAGAAAAATTTCATTTTCAAGTAGATCTATTAAAAAAAAACTACACTTTACTGATATGTAGTTCTTTTGTAGGTCAAAGTCCTTAGGACAATATTTACAGACAAATTAAATGCATGGAGGCTTAATAGAAAACACTAGTTTCTAGCATAAACTGAGGTCAATATATTTTACATCTTTGAGCAGAAAATATCTATCTGCGTTGAATGAGATTTCTGAAATATTCATGTAGCTGTTTTGGAAAGCCCGATGTTCATAACATGTTTTTTTTCGTTATCGGGCAAGTCAACTGGTATTGTAATATACAGACACGCCGCATTTAAAACAAGATCGAAAACACTTCTTGCTAGCTTCAATTGAAGTCAATATCCCTCACATGTAATAATTGTTTTGCTGGGGGGATATGTTTCAAAGATTTGAATATTTAGGACACACTTGCATAGCCGAAACATCGCATTTCGTGACGTGGTTCCTTCGTGCACAAATCATTCCAACATGAACGATAGTTTTCAAGTGATCAATTTATACATTTAGGAAAATGATTTCTTCTTGGTTTTTTTTCCTATTTAAGGGATAATCATTACAAAATATGGAGGTGTTTACTGGAGTTTTTAGTAGTGCTTGGAAAACTCTTATCAAGCAATGAGCCTTAGTTAGAATAACTGATGACACAAAACAGCAACGAATCAAAAACTTCACTTTTTTCGTGTATAAATTAATCACACGCGCACAGAATGGGCAATAAACAGTTTGCGTCGTTTCAATTCAAGAACTTTCTTTACGAAAACTTGGACCACGATCGTGGTTTCCGGCGATGTGGCTGCTAAGCAAACCGACGTCATACTCCTATGGGCGCTGTCGCTATATTTGATTGATCGGTAAGAAGTCGGAAACCCTTCGAATGCTCCTACGAAGATTGACCAAAACCGGAACTCGTTTGCCCGACAGTCGACGTGATATTTCGGAACGGCGATAATATAAATACTATCTTCGTTCCGGTCTCACATGCCTAACGGATTTTCAATAATTTTAAGCTATCTCAATACTAAATTTTTTTCCTGCAAATAAAAAAAAAAACGCTTCCTCCCAAAACAGTATATCAGTCGCTTTAAGGTCCAAGTTAACTGTGTGGTAGTTCCACTAAAATAAAACCGGCTTTTTTAGGATGATTGACAACTAATTTCTCAAATTAAGTATAAATATGGAAGATATCGTCGTTTGTAATACCAAATTCTCAGAACCAAAATTGAACGAAATATATGGCAACCAAACGGAGAATTTACGGCTGAATCGAGTATGAATACGAGAATGACCTGACTATGTAAGAATGTTAGGCATTCAGTTTGCGGTGCTATCTTTATATCATGATGTTACGCCTTCTTTTTCGTTCCGCGCCCGACGAACTAACAATAGTTTCCAGCTCAAATCGCAACAACGAAAATATACTTGGGTTCCCCAATTTAGGGCTCATTTATTTCAAATATGATGCTAATACGCGCCAACGCATAATATGCGCCCACTCGTCTGTTAACGGCTGCTTTCCATTCTGTACGAAGTCTCGTGTAGCCTGTCCCACGCTTTAACTAAACAACATCTATATAGGTAGACTACGTTGGCCAGAAATCAAATTTCTAAACTGATCTTCCTTGGCTTATTTTCAGGATGAGTGAAATACTTCCCCAGGTACCCTCTCCGGGTAGCGCTTTGTACCACCGCATTCCAAAATGCGCGCGCTGCCGTAACCACGGTGCTCTGTCGTGGCTCAAGGGACACAAACACTACTGCAGATGGAGGGACTGCACTTGCTCCAAATGTCTTCTTATCGCTGAGCGCCAGCGAATAACGGCCGCTCGAGTGGCCCTCTTGCGACAACAGCGAAAAAACACAGAAATGACGAACAAACTGGGGCCCAAAGACGGCGACAGGGAACAAGTGGGGAAGGGTTTTGGAGAAGATGTTTATCAAAGGCCTTCAATGGTGCTTAACTCGATGTCTACGATACATGGCAGGAATGATAGTGATACAGATTATGAAGGTACGCTTAAGACCGTTCATTAACTAGTAGATGTATTAACAAATTCTGAAGACAAGTGTTGCTAAAAAAAATTGTCGACTGCTTGCTCCTTGCTCCTAAGTACAATCAATATCAAATGTTAGACATCAAATTTAGAAATATTTCGCAGACTGTCAGGAATATTTTCCGACCTAGCGATGTTGTTCTGTACATGTAGCTATTAGGTCTCGGAACGTTTCGCAAATCTTCGGGTCAACCTTTTTAAAACTCCCCAGGTTTTTACAAGAGGAGTTTTCGGATTATTTTGCTCTCGACGCCGTAATAAACGAAAAGTTTCACGGTCAAAAGCAATCAGAATTTACGCATTTTAAATTAACAATTAAACTATTTTTTTATCTCTTATTTTTTTGCAGATGAAGGTATTGATCAACAACTGTCTCCGACAGCATCCGAAGAAAACGCCAATTCTCAAACCGAACAGCCTTCCGAACCTGAACCGACAATAATCGACGGTGTACGAATTAAAACCGAACCTGAGAAAGCGCCCGAAGAAGAGGAAGAAAGGAACACGATAGTTACACCGAGTGAAAACGGGACTCAACCTCACTCTCCGAAGAGGAAAATCAACGGCGAAATTCAGCACGATGAAATCGATGTGCTCCGACTTCACCCGAAGTTACCCCGAACTTCAGACAGCCCAAACGTGGGCAGAAAACTACAACAGGATCCTCTCGTATTGCTGATGCGAGCTTTTCCAAGTCAGTGCAGAAGTGTGCTCGAGTTAGTCCTTCAAGGCTGTGGCGGAAACGTGGTTCAAGCTATTGAGTGCTTGCTTCAAAATCAGGAGAAGAAGCAGTTTCCATTGCCGATGCCCGTCCCAGTGATTGGAAGCGTTGGGGGACCCCCCGTCACAATTCATCCAGCTCTGCACTTCCAAGCACCTCCGCTCTTTCGCAAGCCGGAGCCTTTTTCGCACACTTTCCATAGGCCCCCTCTGAGTCCAAGCTGTCCTTATCCGCCGCCGCCGCCATTATTAAAACCCAAACCACAAGTCAGCGGTTATCCTTTCTCGATGGAAGCCGTCTTGGCTTCGCCGCCGAACAATGTTAGCGCTGGTTCAGGTTCTCCCAAGCAAGAGGAAAAATCTGTTGCGATACATTTTTGCACAAAGTGCGGCCGAAAGGCGAATAGCGATGACAATTTTTGTGCCTTCTGCGGGCAAAAACTCCACAAATAACAAAACTGACGTATGACTATTCCTTTAAGCGGGTATGTGTTAATATGTATCTTTGAGTATCCTTAGGTATTCTGTAAAGTGAAAGTACATTAACCTTCAAAGTCGAGTGTTGAACATGAAATTTCTCCTTACAAATCTGTTAGAAACTATGGCCCATGTGTCAGGAGAATCAATCAAATGATCACCGCACATAATTTTTTTTTTGACAGTTCAATGTAGTTTGCTAACTTTTACAAGAGAGAACTTTCAACCGTTGTAGAAAACAGGAGAACTTGAATGTCGACATTGGAGCTTAAAGGGTTAATTTAACTGAACGCAGAGGCTCGGCTGATTTACTATTCTACTTAACGAAGGGGACAGGCATTTTGTCGGGTATGACTAATTACAGACGATAAATAGAAAACTTCCTCGGATACAACTATGTAAAAAGAACATTCGCGTAGTCACGAACTCGAATGCTAGAGTTTACTTTTTCCATGTCCATCGTCGAGGACGATGTAAAGATTTCTTTGTATATAACGATTTCGGGGACGAACTGAAAATACGGTTTATCTACGAGAAAAAAAATCGTTATGCACTCATCGAAGTGAAAAAAGATAGTTTTGCATTTAAAGCTGTTATTGACGCGGGCTGTCTTAAAAGCAAGGCAACAGAACCCGAGATACATATATAAGGCTGATGAAGTTTGCTCGCTTAATGGTTTGTCAGTATAGTCATATTTATTATTGTCGCAAATATATATACAGTTAATCACGTTGGTCTCTGAGAGGCACTATCAATCTTTTCCTTAATATGCTTTATTCATTTTGGTTTATAATCAAGACGAGAGAAAATTATGAATTGATCAAAGTTGGATCATGATAATGAGGGATTAAGCTTAGCGTGTGTGATTGTTTAAGTCTACGTGAGTGTAAAAGTCTCTTTTTAATTTCAGTTCTTTTGTTTAAGAGCTCCTTTATATAAAAAAGTTTATACCAGTTTTGCTTTTCAAATCCGACTCTTTTCTCAGACACAAAATTCTTAAAATATACGAGTACAGTTCTGGGATCATAACTCTAACAAACGCAGATCAATTGTTTTACGAGCTTACAGGCCACAAAGTGAGCACTTCGACGCTGGGATATTTAATAGTTCTAATATTATCCTCACCGAATATTTAGAATAGAATATAATAGAATAGAATAGAATAGAATAGATAGAATGGTAAAAACACATTTCAAATTTATATTCACCAGCAGAAAGGCGTTAAAAAAGTGAATGTAGAGTTTAGTTCACTCTTATCTTTGCTATTCCCGTTTTGGAATGTTTGTAGAATGTGACAAAAAATAGATACTTTATTTCGCAACATTCATACGTTTATATGTACCTTTAGGAAATATGCATGCAGAAATGCAAAAAAAGAGACCATGTTTGTTGCATGGTACAGCTGTTGAGAGTACGACATTAGGGAAACATGGACTTACGTGTGTGGAATATGAATGAATATTATAGCCTCTTTTCAAAATTTAAATTATATACATTAAACCATGTTTGTAAAAGTTCATTTTTACAAGAAGGCGAAAAAATACAATAAAAATTTGACAAAATCTTGTTTGTTTTTGAATATGTTGCTGATCCCTCCTTTCTGTCTATCTGGATATAACTCTCAGTCTGATTGAGACAAATAGACACAAAAAATAACATAAACTGAAAAATACCTACATTTTTCTGGTATACCGACTAAAATCCGAAATGTTTAATGAGCGGTGCTCCCCTCTCCTCCTCCCGGTAATATTGTTTTGGATTGTGACACAAGAATTCATTGGATGCGCTAGAATTTTCAGACCGTATCAACATTGAATGGGCTTCTAGAGGAGGGAGGGGAGCTGGGGACGAGTTTGGTGAGCGTGATCGTTCATACAAAGAAAGATGAAGCTGGTTCATTTACGCATAATTATTAATGCACGAAACTTTTACTAGCGCTCGTTAAAACGAGAGAAGAGTTCTAAAACCTTCCAACCTAAAATACACAATGTCGTCAGCACATGGACAAATATTGCAAAACTTTTGCTTTATGTACTTTTATGGACTGTGTAAGGTTCGTATGGCATTGCATGTAATAAAATGCACAGCTGCCATCAGTTTTTCCCACGAAGGATGATATTAAAACTCCCTCAACAGTTCTGTCCAGAGCTACAGTCAGAACCTCATTGGAAAATCTAGACCTAAGTCGTCTTTGTTTTACTTTTATTTTGCCTAAATAAGTTCAGTGAAACCTGTGTTAAAATTCAAAGCTATTTGGGTCAGGTAACCACTCTAGTGCCAATGGATTTGCAACTGGTAGAGCGTATAACGCTTTCAAGGAAGTTTAAAAATTGCGAAGCGAGTGTGTAATCTACTGTTGCTACAGGAACGCTTGAGCTATTTTACTATCTGCTTGTTGTAATTAAGTAAACAAGTTAGTTTTTTACCCGCCCAGCTTACTCAAAATTCAATTGACTCAGTGGCTCACGGCTGTTACACTTTTACCAGAGAGGGCGTAAATATTAATTATCAAGCATTTTTGCAATGTTTTTGTCAAGTAGTACTTATCTTGCTGTCGAACCAAGGAAATGATCATCTCCGCGTGCCAGTGTTTAAAATAACCATGAAAGAGTTTTGCTTCGCTCTGGCCTTCTATTTTTGGTCTCTCAGTTTATGGTGTGGTTTTAAATGCATTTCTACATATCAACAAAACAGATCAAGACCGATAAGTGTTTCGTGCTAACTGATGTGTGTAAATGTGAATCGCGATTTTTAGCGTGATCTAAAGCGTGAACCGTGAACTGATGAGTGAAAAATGTGAAGCGCGGTTTTAAGCGTGCTCTAAAGCGTGAACCGTGAATCACCCAAAATTACTTTAAACCTGAAGGTCGTTATTTGCTCTCAGGGAGAGCAAATAAGAAACAAGAAATTAGAGTTTTAATTTAGTGCTTTTTCTGCAGTATTACTAAGCTTCTTAATAAAGTTGTAGTAAAATTAAATGCGACACCAAACTCATAAGAAGCGATACGTTTGAATCCACAAACAGAGCGACAAGTAAAACAGGCTATATGCCGTCATCTATGGAATTCTTATCTCGCTGATGCATGAACGTCTTCATTGGTGCAAAGAAGCTGAATTTCAAACAGTTTCCTTATTCATGCATAACAGAAATCAACCCGGTCACACGCTTTTGTGGTTTTACTTCCAAACTAAAGTAAATCTCGGTTGGCAGAAAGCGACTTCGGTAGTAACTCAAGAAACTTGAAATCTTTTCCGGCGCATTGTGCTGCATTCAGTCGTGTGTCGCCACTAAAACTCAAGCAATTTCTAGTCTTCTAGTAACGGCAATAACTTACGGAGTGGTAAAACCATGAATTTCGTTTAGGAGCAGGCTTTTACAGATCAAGATAACAGTGTGGCGTGGAATTGTTTTCGTTCTGGTCGGAGGAAGCTGCAATATCTTGCAATGGTTTCGCGGTATGGTAAAAAGGGAGATGGCCAAGCGATTTGGTGTTTATGTACTTTACCTATTGTCATTTTCCCATTTATTGTCATTTTTCTGCTTCATCGGAGTTTTTCTGCCGACGAGTTTCTACAGCATTCTGGATTTAAAGGCAGCACGCCTGCAATGTCATTCAGGAAAGACATGCGCTTACTGAAAGAGCAAAATGAGTTTTTCGAAACGTTGCTGAATATGACAAGAGCGCCTGCTACCAAGCGGTCCACTGTTTCCGATGTTGTTTTCGCTGTTGATTCGGGCAGGCGAGATCCACCCGCCGACTCTGATCCCATCGAATTACACAGAGACGAAGAATCTTCGGATAACGACGGAAAAGTCGTAATCGTAACGCCCGAACCTGACACTGGAAAAGCAATTAAAGTAACCTTTGCGCCCAGAGAAGAGGAAGCGATCACTGGACACGCGTTGCTGTCGGCGTTTTTCGAACAAGTTGTTCCTGATAATATGGCTGGAAAGCTTAACGTCCATACCTGGCAAGGGATTTGCGGGCCATATGTTGAACAACTTAGACATTCGCCGCTGTTCCCTCGGTTTCCTTATATGCGAAAGTTTTTGGATACGTTTAGATCGCATCAGGAAGAAAGCGACTTCGGAGAGAGAATATTCGGTTTTATTCACCCTGAAAAGCAGGGATTTCACGAGTTCGCGATTACATCCGACGATACTTCGGAGCTGTGGTTGAGCTCCGACAGTAACCCGAAGAAATCACGATTGATCGCCGCCGTATATTCAGCGAGTGGCACAGCCTGGACAACTCCTTATAATTTCAAAAAATACCCAATTCAAGTTTCAAGGAAAATTGCACTCAAATCTTCTAGAAAATATTACATTGAAGCGCTGCACAAACAGTCTAAGGGAAGGAGCCATGTTCAAGTATTCTGGAAAGAGCCGGGTTCTCAGACGTTCAAAATAATTCGGGGCAAATACTTATCTCTCTTTGTAGATGATAGAGACATGCACGAGGAAGGGATTATGGAGGACATCGATTTTCATAGTTATGCACCGCCTGGAATACCAAGCCACTCCAAGCGGAAACTGGACTCTAGCGTAAAGAAATTTCTTTATAAGTGCTAAGAACCGTGCTGATATCATGCATTCGGGAGAATAAGTACCAGTTGTAACCATAATGAGCCCGCAATTTTCCTGTGGAAGTTTCTTAGCAACTGAACGCACCGTAATGGCGTGATACCTCCTTGTGACACCTTTGCGATGTTCTGTGATTGGCTAAGAAAATTCAAGATATATGTATGACAACAAAAAGTAGTGCGAAATTAAAGGAGGATTTTTTTTTAAGGAATTAATGGTGTGTACTTTTTGAAACTGCATAGATTCTGAAAAGCTGAAATAATTGCCTTTTTATTTTCAATATTCCCACGGAACGGGACACTGGACAGCTCTTTCTTTCTGTCCAGGGTCAGTGATACAGACTTGATACCTTCAAATGGCTCGCATATATCAGTCCTTCTTGATAGCGCAGAGTTTCTCCTCTTCATGCCTGAGAATCGAGAAAGATTTTCCGTGAAAAAGATGAATGAATCAATGTACAGGTGGAATATTCGTCTGTTTTCACGATAGGCCTAAAGCATCCCTAAAAGTTGCTTAAAAAATGACGAGCAGAATCTGTCTAGACCTATATTTACGACTCCCGCGGGATTGGGCGGTACCCTAACAAAGTCTTTTACGGGTAGGGTCCAGCACCTAACTTTTTTTTTATATCATTTTGGCAGAAAAAGTACCCCTTTCGTGTACATTTGTCATTGACAAAATGTGCCCCTTTCACATATTTACTAAAGAACATTGCATCTATTTTCTAAACCCTTGAAATGAAGCTAATGAAACAGTAGTAAGGTGCGTCCGGTTCGAACTATTTTAATTTTTTTTCAAATACCTAAAAGACAGATTTCCCTACAAACTTGTAAAATCCCTAATCTTTTTTATTCCTGAAGCCTGGAAAAGGTAATCCTTTTTGGGCGGAGCCACTCGGTATAGGTCATTATAGAAAGTATCCCCCGGCTGAGGGGGTGGGGGGGGGGGGCGCAGGCGCTAATAATCCACCACAAGGTATCGCGCATCGTTTTGCTTGAACTCAAATCTTTCAAATTGATAATCAGTTGCATAACAGCTTACTAGACTGTGGATAGTCTGTCTTTTGCTCCAAACTCCATGGAGAAGAACCCAAGGAAAAGAACCAAACCAACGTGGGCGTGCGAGCGTGCGAAACCGCGACGAACGCCCGTGCTACTCGCAGCTTGCATGTCACGCTCACGGTCACACTTGCACGCTCATTTGTTTCGCTTTCTACTCCACGGATTTTCAAGCAAGAGGGGGACTGCTTGCAGTCCATTGCATAGCTATATACCCTGTGGATTGCTTCCGTAGCTCTACCCTGGTTAAATATTACCAGCCAAAGATTGAAACTTGGTGATACTTTTAAACGAATTCCAACTGGAGACAAAGAAAGAGGAGCAAAATTCGATCTCACCAGAAATGACATTCAATGAAGGAGGCACTGGGGCCTAGAAACTGGAAAACCAATCGAAGTTTTTGTCAAAACATAAAAAATCGCCTTATAAATGGCTCAAAACCGAAACACCGTTGCAATTAAACAAAACGATGAAAGCGTTCAATGCAAATTCAAAGACTTGATACAGCAGCGAAAGCAGGGCTTGTTCTTCATGATCAGAGATTGAGGAAAGCCCTGGGAACGAGGTTGTTAAGCCAATCGCTCTGACGAAGGGCCAACGCTCGAAACGTCAGCTTTATAACTCGTTTCGTTGGCCAATTTACATTTTCAACTTAGTTGATATAACCAAATTACCTTGTTATCTCCACCGCCGCAGCACCGCAGTTTCTTTAGGCCATGTCCACACGTATCCGGAAATTTTTTTCCGGAAATATTTTTTTGCGGATGCGAAAATTTTCGCGTCCACAGCGTCCGCAGCGTATTCGAATCGTTTTCAGCCGTCCACACGTATCCAATTGTATCCGGAAATTTTCTGATTTGCTCTAGTGCCCAGTTCTTTTGCCGGAGAGAATCCTGAAATGACCATGCGCATAATTCCGATTTAGGCGCCATTTCTTTCGCGCCATAGCTAACAGTCGAAGCTTGTAGTTTATCACTCGAAAAATGTCTAAATCTACTGAAAAAGTCAAGAAAAAGTATGCTGATACATATAAATGGACCGATGATGAAGTTGAACTACTGCTGACGGTCACCAACCTCGTTCCCAGAGGTTTTCCCTTGAAGGTGGGTGGGGCGGGAAAAGGCCCTGGCATCGGCTGGTCACGTGTCCATCTTACACCCTGAAATCCTGGGTGTAATAAATTAGCGAGGTTTGCATATCAAAAGTGGCAAAATCAAGATGGCGGAGAAACTGTCCGTGTTAAGTCGATTTGGATATGCTTTTAATCGCTGTAACTTTCTGTCGTTTTGTTTAAAGCCACTTCAAGTGAAGTGCTTTGAATATTTACTGAAAGACAAAGATATTGTTGCCGTTTTACGGAATACAAAACAAAGCAAGTCGCCAAAAGCATCGACTGGAAATCTTGTGTTGACAAGTAGTATGGCGAGATTCTCAAAACATCCTGTCGATCTCTAATGTACTGATTGTGTAAATTTATCACAGCTGCATTTATCTGAACGCATGATATCAAACTAGAAATCAGAGCAACTGCCGGTACGCCATGTTTGTTTATAATGCTCGCCGTGAAGACTGGATCCAAGAAAATGACGAAAGCGTATTCGAAAATTTCCGGATACGACCGTCCACACGTATACGTATTCGTATCGGATAAAAAACTGTTCCACTCTGGAGAGCGTTTTCAAAAATTTTCGGATACAGCCCGAAAATACGCTGGATACGTGTGGACGCGAGCCGTATTCGTAAAAAAAAATTTGCGTTTTCACAAATTTTCGGATACGTGTGGACATGGCCTTAGAAACTTTCACCCTTTATTCATCAATCTATTTTTAGTTTGATGCAGACCCCTGACGGGAACCTCAGTGACCAATCAGAAGCACGGATTAAAAAATGGAGAGCGAATTTCGCGTATTTTATTACTCTATTTTCATTATGTCGAAGCCGCCATTTTTCCTTATGATGCGCGCTCACGGTACACCAGAACTAACATATTTCATGGGAAAGGAAGCCTCGAAATAAGCTTAGTATGTGACTTAGTATATTAGCAGAACAGTGCTAAATACTCTGACACTTAAATGAAGTACCTTTTTTTTTTCTTGCACGCTCTTAGTTATGGGCTCCTGATAAGATCAATAAGACATTTTCAATTGAAATCATTGCCTTACTGGAAACAGTTCATTCGCACTCCAGTTCAGAAACCAAATTTATAGAGCTTTGTATGGAGACAAATGGCTCCAACATGGCGGCCGTAAAGTAACAGAAACATCTGTCATTGAGTTCTACCATCGAAACGAACTTTTAAACATCAAAATTAATACTTCTTCTAGAGCATGAACTTGAGCAATAACTAATCCTTTGACCTACTCGAGAGCTACAACGGGCCGCCATTTTATCGCACTGACAACGCTCTATCATGAATTTGGGTAAAACACTTTTCCAAATAATGCATTATTGATTAACCGCGCAGACCTAAATCTTGGTGAGGTTGTTTACATATCAATCTTCTTTGATATCCCAGTTTCTTTACTTAATTTACTGAATGATTACAATTTTTATTTTAGATTGCGTGACACTGCAAACCTGCTATACATCCGCACCAAAATTTAGCTGCAAAGAAAGAGTCGCTTGAAGCATCAATTATCTATTTTATTCTAAGATGATCTAATTTGACTCCTCTAGTGACAGATTAACCAAGGTGAAATAAAGAGGACTAGGCAAGGAAGGAAAAGCGAAGCAACCGAAAACTGAATACGGGGGAGGGGTGCTCCCTATTATGGCCTATACTGGGAGGCTCCGCCTGAAAGGGGTACCTTTTTCAGGCTTCAGGTATATAAAAGGGTAGGGATTTCACACGTTTAGGTATATGAGAGGATAGGAAAATCTTCATTCGGGTATTATAAAGGGCCTTGAATTAAAACAGGTCTAGCAGACGCAACTTATGACTGTTTCATTTTAATTTATTACGCTCTACTAATATCAAGAAGGCTTCCTGTTTTAACGATTTA
>Ga0126337_10000144_pt1 | contig 27972 bp, 22 predicted proteins | sample DipCmetagenome_FD_92527 | JGI IMG/M metagenome (GOLD analysis project Ga0126337, IMG submission 92527) | Coral microbial communities from La Bocana,Puerto Morelos, Mexico - Diploria C A metagenome | ecosystem: Host-associated > Invertebrates > Cnidaria > Coral | place: La Bocana,Puerto Morelos...
GGAAAAAAACATCGAGAATGAAGCGTTTTCTTTGTCGTTAACAGCAAGGAAAGTTCCTGTTACATAACTACTTAATGAACATGCAATATCAATTTTTACTTAACGGAATATGAATATCACTTCGTATTTACCTGAAACACTCCCTGAGCATCAGCGCCAATGGCTAAGTGTAAAGGTGTGCGGTTGAGTCGATCCCGTGAGTTAGCATCAGCTGTATGATCCAGCAGACGTTTAGCAACATCAGCTCTGGAATGCCGAGCGGCAAGATGAAGCGGCGTCTCACCTTGGTCCGTCTTCGTTCCATAGCTTGCCCCGAGAGACAGCAGATCCGAGACCATTGCTCCTCCACTGTCGTCGCTGTCTTTATCATCATCCAGGCTGCTGCCATCACCGTACCCGCCGCGACATGAAGCCAAGTGCAAGGCCGTCATTCCACCGGGGCCTCTGGCATCCACCTCTATGTTTGGTGCTCCTCGCTCGCCACTGCCCTCCTGTGGAGGGGTCAGAGCCAGCGATGGGTTGCGTACAGTCACATCCGCTGCTTGCTTGTGAAGGCTGGTCCATTTACGCGTGTCTTCTCCGTTGTCCAACTTGACGCGCTTAGATTCTCTGGGAGGGGTCAGGTCTGATCGGCTGCTCTCGCCATCCGCACAAGCACCTTCTTCGTCAATTTCTGAAGAACTTTTGCTCATTGATCTGGGGGAAAAGAGAACAACGAAATAAGAGACAACTGTTCCTTTCTTAAACCTAGTGTCTCTCAGGCTTGTAGACGTCCAGATGTCACAGGGACAAAAAGTTTACCTCATGGACACTTCCTGGCCGACGGGTTCACGCCTCGTGGAAGGCTGTCGTCGAGGTCGATGTCTTGGAAAACCTTCAGGTACCCACAGCTTGGCGTACACCCTCTTGGCACCAGCCAAGACTCCAACAATAAACAGAGGAATACCCACACACAGCATTGCAATGTAAAGTGGCGACAGAGCAGGAAGATCCGGGATTGGGGGTGGGGAGGGGGTCGGAGTAGCCTCGTCAACTGAAAAGAGAAAAATTCATCAGATCAATGCCAATGGTTAATGTCGCTCTCTGCTCTAATTGGCTTTTTGCGAAACGTTTAATAGACGACAACGCGTGACGTCGGTGACGAACGGTTTTACGCCTTGAACAAAGCAACGTTTATGCTCTTACGCTTCTGGAACGCAATTCGAACAAACAGAATTAGACCCACTCACACTGCGTTAAAGGTAAAATTAAAACCATTACCTCTCACTTGATACACGGGGTAAGGTAGGTCTAACTTGCCAGAGGACTGCAATGCACCGAGGTAGCGCGCTGCCTGCAAACCCAACAAGGTTCAGTTAATCCCGGCAATTAAACTAGAAGTAACAAATCAACAGACACGACCATATTTGAAGGTGAACTTACATCGCTCGCTTTGTAGATACAAGTGTGTCCTGAGCAGCCTCTCCGGTCGAGATTCGCGTGAACTTCCGTTCTTTAAGCATAAAACCAACAGAGAAAACAGTTAATTCACTGCTCGCTATGTTACGTACTAGGATTTCATTTACAAACCATCCCGTAGAGCATAAAAAACCGCGCCACCCGGAAGTACAGCTCACTGGCAGACTTCCATTTGAATGGTCAAACAGGATTTCATCCACAGCCTTTCACGTTAAAACCACCTTGTAAAACATAATAAACAGTAGCAGATAAAAGTGCTGCTAAATCGCTCTTGTTTCACTGGAGCGATAACCATAGTTACCTCTGGCAGTGAAAGAGCTACATATAAAGTGCACTCACACAGAACACACTTGCTGACTTACTGAACAATCACCGAACACTTACCCTTTTGTGGACCCTTCTGCTGCGCGCCTGACAACATAATGAGTCAGCTTGAGGATAGCATGTCGGCGAGAGCGCTGTTTCAGGGCCGCACTAGGGGAAGGAATGGTCACGGGATAAATCATCTGCTTGTTATCCTTTTTCTTGATAAATGCTATGGTTTCCAACACTGCAGAAAGTTCTCTCATGAAAATTCTCGACCCATTCCTGAACGTGTCTGGCGTTACCAACAGCACAAGCACAAGCGTTTGTTCACCCTAGAACATTTAAGAACGACAACTTCATTTACCATTGCCACAAAACGCAGAGGAAAACGACTGTTACCATACTCTAATGTTCTTCTACTATAAACAGTCGAAAACAATTTCACCCACCAATTCAGGACTCCCTGTTTCACAGTCTAAACCATCCTTTAAGCAGGCTTCATTGTTGCAGATCGGATCACACACTGCATTTTCAAAGAGTTCAGCACAATCGTTATTGCTACAATTGAGATAAAAACAATTGAAGTTAGGCGTTGTGAGTCCGTCCGTACGACAAAAAGAGTTCATTGAAGAGTCACGGGGGTCACCCATGTTCCCCTCAAAAACTGAAATGGCAAAAAAAAGAGAGAAAGGGACTCAGCAACTCCTTGGGGACACATGTTCTCCTGATTAAGTAATACTGGAGACAGACACAGAAAGGGTTACAGGGTGATCTGGGTATCATACCTGCATTTCTTTTTAGGAGGGCTGCAATCAAAGCCATCAAAAAGACACTCTACTTTGTTGCAGTGTTTGTTGCATTCACCATTTTTGAAGACTTCGTAGCAGAATTTTCCAGATTCCGTCAGTGCAGAGCAATTTTTCCATGGTTCAATACCAAGCGAACAGGAAGTACCGTCCCAGTTACAAGAACGAGTGTTGCATCTTTGCTAAATTCAAAATAAAGGAAACAGGCACGAAGCTGTCAGAATCCACAAATAAATAAGCAAAGTATCATGGCAGCACTTCGTTTTTGAGAAATTTACCATTTTGAAAACTATCCCGCATGAGTGAGGCATCCTTTATCCTCAGACAAATTACACACACTTCAGTGCGATATACCACTACTTGAAACCAAGTAAGAATAACAGGGTACATTCAAGTATGCTTTGCTATTTTAGTAGGATGGCTCATATGGCCAGTGCTCAGATCCAGCTTTTACAGTACGAGGCAATCTAATTGGAGATTGGAGACGTTTAAGATTAAGTCATTACATATATCAGCCTTCTCCTGCAGTTTGTCATTTTCAGAAGTGAAGAGAATGATGTTGCAATCTTGACACCCTAATGAAAATGTGTCAGCTCACATAACAACAATTATGCCTTTTTGTCGTCAAACAATTGGACACACGAAAAACATATCAACTTACACTGCATGACCCTCCATCAAACTTCTTTGCACAGTCATCATGAGGGCAATTTGCTTCTTGTTCACAGTTTGTACCGTTAAAATTGTCTAAAAGAAGGTACAATTTCTTGATTAAAATCTTATTCATACACACAGTGTACTTAAAATAACATCAAAATATGAAATAAACAGAGGGGCAAGGCCAAACCCATTCTCAAGTTTCTATAAATAATCTTCATGCCATTAACAAACTTTTGTTCCCAGTTAAACAATAACTCAGTTAAATGTATAATCAAGCCTGATCTTTCACCCAGTTTAACGTTAATAAATTCATACACAAGAGTTAATTTACATCCTGTGCATTCCACTGCCCCAGGGCAACTGATCCAAACAATCACTTCCTCAAACCTGACACAAAACGTCTGCTTAACAATGCATTGATTACATCTAGCCCTGCTTTCTCCACACAAACACTGTAATTAAGCCTTACTTAAGATTACAACATAAAGGCAGTGGCATCTGAGCTTTCCAATTCTAGACCTTGGTACCAATAGGTTAACCAGCCATGACAAACATCACTTTGAGCTTAATTGTTTCCCTTGTTCAATAGAGTCTAGACACCAGAGATTCGCTCCAATATTCCCACACTGATGACACAGCTATTCAAAGTCCATGAAGTGTGTGGCAAGTTGGTTGTTATTTGTGAAAAACTAATCAGAGACACTACACTTATCCTGGAGAGCTTAATCATTGACATAACATTTCATGAGTGAAAGAAAAACTGAGCATGCAAACATATGTCGAGAGTGAAATAAAGTGCTCAGGTTTACCTGGACATTTACACCTGTAGTGACCTAACATGTCTTCACATGTACCACCATGCATGCAGGGACTGCTTTTGCACTCATCCACATCCTGTTCACAGTTTGTTCCGGTGTATCCAATGGGGCACTTACAAGTGTATGAACCAAATCCATCCTCGCAAGTTGCTCCATTCTGGCAAGGTGTGGAGAGACAGTCATCCTGGTTCCACTCACACATTCGACCATTCACTCCATGCATACAAGAGCATGAGAAACTACCATTGACATGTGTCAGACAGGTGCCACTATTGAGGCAAGGATAATCTGAACATGAGGAGACTGCACGCTCACAGTTTAATCCTGAAAATCCCTTCTGGCAGATGCAAGTATATTTGCTGGCACCATCTTTGCATTCTGCTCCATTCTGACAGGGATTTGACAAACACTCATTTATGTTAAAGTCGCAGTTCTTGCCCAGAAATCCAGGCTTGCACATGCAGCGATAATCGTTATCAGGCAGTGAATAACATTTGTCAGTGCCTAGAGGAGAACAAGGGTTAGAAGCACATTCGTCAATGTCCACTTCGCAACGCAATCCTGAATATCCTTCTCTGCACAGACAGGAGAAACTTTCCAAACCATCTTGACAAGTACCGCCATTGAAGCAAGCATTCATTGGACAATCATCAGGATTTTTTTTGCATGTATTACCAACATATCCAACAGGACATGAACAGTAAAAATCATCAACAAGATCAGTACACGATCCACCATTGTGGCATGGGCTTGAAGCACAATCATCAACATTTGTTTCACAGTTGTCACCAACAAAACCTTTGAAACAGCTGCAAGAGTAGTTTGACACTCCGTCAATACAACTGGCACCATTTTTACAAGGTCCACTGGCACAATCATTGATGTTGACTTCACAATAGCTTCCTGTAAAGCCAGGGGCACATGAACAGGATTGCATATCCTGGCATGTTCCTCCATTCAAACACACATCACTCCTTGAAGTTCTGGCCTCAGCACAGGTAATATTCTCGACATCACAAATAACACCTTTGAATCCAGAGAGACAGTCACACTGAAAAGCAGCCCCAATCTGCTTACATGTCCCACCATTTTTACACGGGGAGTTCTGACACCAATCAATTATATTTTCACAACGTATTCCAGTGTAACCAGGTTTACAGTAACAGCGGTATGACGCAATTTCGTCGACACAAGTGGCTTCATTCTGACAAGGGGATGATCTGCACTCATCTATATGCTGTTCACACCTTCGTCCAGAGAAGCCAGGTGCACATTCACAAAAGAAATCATTCACTCTGTCGACACAGGTTGACCCTTGTAAACAGGGGCTACAACAGAAAGCAAGAAAGCATATAAACTTAGTCAAACTTTTGAAAATAAACACTTATTAATAATAATTATTCTTATTCTTATTACAGTAATAAGATTCCACACTGCAAGTTTGGTGGTAAACTACTACTGTATGTAAGACCAATTGACTAAAATACAATGAGCACTACTTTCATGTCACTTTTTTTTCTCTTAGTTTTTTTGCCCACTTTTAAGTGTAACAAGGCACTGCTGGCAGTGAAAAGATGACTACTGGAATCCTTGGGTCTGGTTTACCACCCAGCCCACCCCACCTTCCTGAGTAACTAATTAAAGTAACTAAAGTAAAGTAACTAAAGTGTATGGAGACCACTTCCGGTACTAATTGAACCACAATCTTTCTTAAGGAAATCTTCAACAAGTAATACAAAAAACTCACCTGGATTTACAATCGTCAATATTGATGTCACAGTTAGCACCTGTGTAGCCAGCATAGCAATCACAAATATACCTGTTGACCCCATCTCTACACTGACCATGTAAGCAGGGGTTTGAAGCACATTCATCGATATTAACCTCACACAACTGCCCACCATACCCAGGCATGCATTTACATGAGTAGCCATATTGTTGTGAGACACAAGTTGCACCATTTTTGCACTGGTTTCCAAGACAGCTGTCAATTATGGTCTCACAGCTTCTACCTATCAGTTTGAAGAAGAAAAAGGAGAAAACCACTTAAAGGAATGCTGCAACATGTTCCCAGGAGGTACACTTTTCAAGCTCCTGGTGCCCCCCCCAATACTGTGAAAGTGCACTTTTCCTTCCTTACATGTGGGACGTCTATATATGTTTAACTACCATAAACACTCGTGTATAAGCCGCACTTGTGTATAAGCCGCACCCCCAACTTTCAGGCATGATTTTGGGAAAAACTTACGAGAAAGCACTCTCACAAAAAAAAAGCTGATCGTATATGCAGCGACATTAATAAGTCAAACAACTCTCAAAATGCCTTTTAAAAACGTTTTTATTTGATTTCCCTGACTGACAACAGTTGTCTTCATTGCTAAGGTCCACAGTTGCAAGGAAAACGATGGAATTTGAACAAAAATAAAGCCCAGGAGAACGATGCAAAACAATAGCTTGGTAACCACGCAACATGAAATGTTTGCTTTCGCATCAGCTGTGCATGGATATCATGTTTATCAAGACGTCTGGAAGCCATCGATCCAAGAAATACTTGTTGCTAATCGAGAGTTTGACAACCCTATGGACAAGCACACCGTGAAAGTAGTGCTGAACGGCCGGCCATTTGCCTCGCAAGTTCTCCTGAATAGCGTGGTATTTTTTGCATGTAGTGGCAAAGTGATCGGTCACAGACGACATTTGTAAGCAGCTGTGCAGAGGAATTCTATGCCAGTTAGAGTTTACCTGCTCAAACATACTGCAAATGAAACGCTTGAAAGAATTACTGGCGAACAAGATTTCAAACAAATGGCCCCTTAAGGAGCCATCACTTCTACCGAAAGCAATGATTAACAAAAGATTTAAATATGTTTTATCTTCATTCACTGAAGGTTTTCAGTTCAATTTGTGACCCCTACAAGCCCTTTTACTCCCTCTGAAAGCAATTGTCTCGTGTATAAGCCGCACCCGCGATTTTTGGCCCAAAACTTAAGCAAAAAAGTGCGGCTTATGTGGTACTTTATGAAATCACCAGCAGAAAAATTAATTGAAGATATACTGAACACAAACCTGTAAAACCCGCCTGACATTGACAATGATACTGGGCAACACCATCTGTACAAGTTCCCCCATTTCGGCAAGGTTGTGATGAACACTCGTCGTAGTTACTATCACAGTGGCGGCCATGAAAACCAGGATGGCACTTACAGTAGTAAGCATCAAGTTCATCGATACATGTCCCACCATTATTGCAAGAAACTCCTATGCAGTCATCAATATTGTGCTCACATCTTGTACCTTTAAACAGAATGGAAGTTACTCATGACATAAAGAAAAAGTAACATCTGCAACTGTCCAAACGGTTTTCAAACTCTTTAAATCTCATTAAATAATTGCATTTTATGTTTTTTGCTCATACTAATGTTGTAAGGAAAAATTTGCATGTAACACTGACCACCTCTGAAAAATAATACCCACAAAGGTAAATTTTCAGGCAACTTACCACTCGTTCCTTGAGGACATTTACACTGAAACCCATTTTGTTTATTCTCACAGGTTCCGCCAAACATACATGGATTACTGGAACATTCGTCAAAATCTATATCACAGTTCTTTCCAGTGTAGCCTGGGGCACAGACACAGGAATAGCTGTTGACTCCATCAACACAAGTTCCATAGTGCTGACAAGGCAATGACTTACAGTCATCTATGTTGGTCTCGCACTGTTTACCAGTGAAGCCACTGGCACAAGAGCAAGTATAAGACGCAAGGCCATCAGAGCATGTAGCACCATTCTGACAAGGATTTGGGTTTGCACAGTCATCAATATTAATTTCACAGTTAGTTCCATTGAAACCAGTTTTACACTTGCACTTGTAACCATTCAGTTCATTAACGCACTGTCCTTCATTTTTACAAGGGTTGCTGCCACATTCATTTATGTCCACATCACATCTTTTGCCTGTCCACCCTTTTTGACAAACACATTTGAACTCATTGATGTAATCCAGGCACGTAATGCTGTTCTTGCATGGATTGGATGCACACTCATTAATGGGGGAGTCACACCTATCACCTGTAACAGCAGCACACAAAAATTATTTACTTCATGCCTATCGTTCACATATTTTTGTATAAATGTAGCTTGAGGAGCCCAAAATGTCTGGATTAGTCCTTCCTCTATTAATTCACATATGTAAGTCAAGGGCAGAAAAAAATATGACTGCGACTCTGTGTCCATTGTTAATTCTCTTTGTAGGTATTTAGCATTGTTTTCATTTCCTTCTTAAAAAGCCAACAAAAAAGAAAAAAATTACCAAGGCAAGAGCCTTGGCTTGCCCTACTATAGCCCATACTGGCTATAGCCCTGCAAGTGGGACGTTATATGATAATTACCTGTGTAACCTGGTACACACTGACATACGAATGATCCAGGTGTGTTGACACATGTGCCGCCATGGTGACACGGCGAAACACTACTGCTCATGCAGTCATCAATGTCAGTACTGCAATTTTTCCCAGTCCATCCCTTTGGGCAGTGACAATTATAACCTCCAAAGGGATCTGTTGCACATGTTGCATCTCCATAACATGGACTGAAGTAGCATTGATCAACAAACTGGCACACAGGACCTGCATAACAAAATGTTGTTTGACATATTAGTAAAAAACTCTGAACAAGCACCAGTCACATCAATATCAATGCAAAGCTCTACCACTTCAGGCAGCAAGTACTCTATTTAATTGATTTGTATTTGTCTTTAAAAAATGTAAGGTTGAATCAATGCTCAATGCTTACATGTACATTTGTATATTAGTGCAAGATATAAGAAATATTTCCACAATTTTAGTGACTTTTATTAGCTAGTCCATTCCAAGTTTCAATACAGTACATAGTTAGGTGTTATAGAAAGTCCAAAGGTCACTCTAGATCTCTTACCTGTCCATCCTGGAGGACAGATGCAATTATATTTTCCAACTTTATCCACACAAGTGCCACCACTTAGACATGGGGGACTCCCATCTGGTTGAGTAATACAGTCATCCTTGTTGATGGAACAGTCAAATCCTTCCCAACCATAAATACATCGGCAATCATAGCCACCATAATAGTCTGTACAAGTTGCTCCATTTTTGCATGGATTTGATAGCACTAGACACTCATCAACATTATTCTCACAATGGTCCCCCGTGAAATTTGCAGGACAACTGTTAATGACAGACAATAAATTGTGACACATTTTGGCATGCATGTACGTCCATGTTTCCAAGTTGTATATTATAATAAATTATATTAGTTCTATAACAACTCTAAACATAAATTCAACCATGCCATACTAGTAACAAACCTAATTTCAAATATACATAGACAGTTTGGTCTTTTTGAAAATAATGGTAGCTTAAAGTCAAGTAATTTTAGGCAGATCTATTAATTAAAAAAAGAAAATGAAGAACTATCCAAATAAAAAAGCAAAATTACTTTTGAAATGATTGTCAGACACAGATGTATGCATACACTTATCCAAGTTTATTTAAAATAACCAAAAAGTACATGGAACAGGTCAAAACTGGAACAGACTTAACTTGGCTACTTAATTCAACACTTCTTTGGTCAAATGGAAATCACGTCTTCAGTGGCAATCTTCTCTGTACATATTAAGAAACACACAGATGGTACCAAAATGCCTGGCTCAAATTTATGTGACACAAGACTCTTTCACGACATCTGTTCACATCTTTCTGGGCCCTCAGGGTGTAAAAACCTAATTGACTTGTCAGAGCGAGTCACTGAGTTTTAATTTTGACAATATTTATTTTGAGGAAAGAGATTTCAATGTAGATTGGGCCCACACGCAATTACCCTACAATACATGTTTTCTTGTTCCTCCAGCAAACATTCTTGTTGCACTTCACTCTTGAAGCACACGCTTATTAATAAGACAACAAAACATTTGAACAAAACTTATAAGAACAATGGAAATCATGGTTTGTCAAACTGCCTGGTTGTACTTCATTGCATGAAATTTGACTTCCTGCTGTGAAAAAATTAATCCTCGATAAATCCATGATTTTGTTTTTGTTTAGCTCACCCAGTGAGGTTTGTGTTCTCATGTGTTCTGAGCACAACTTTAGAGATCACTCTCTTTAATTCCTTTTTTTACAGAATGTTGTATCATTCAGAAGGAAATAATGAAGATTACCTTGTCATATAGTAATAAATGGAACAAAACTAAGGATTCTTGCACCCTTAAAATAAGCTGGTTGAATTTTCAGCTAATTAAAATTCATCAGAATATATTATTACATAAATTAAATTAAAATAGAACATAAAAAATGAAAATACTATCAATGCAAAATAGCTAACCATAAGGAAATATGACGCATAGTATAGACTTTGTTTTAGAGACAATGTAAAGGCAAAAAAATAATCTTTTTTGGTCGCACATGAAAAGCTTATTAACTAATGTCATAATTAAAACAATTTGTACGTCTGTCAATTTTGATCACATTCCTTTCTCATATGAATCGCATTAAAAATCAAAAACAGCAACATGACTCATAGAACACTTATTTAAAACATGACAGGCTATTCCCTGGTAGTAACAATATCAAGAATAGATTTGTCCCCCCCCCCCAGGAAACATTGACTTTAAGCCATGCATTGTACATAGCTTATGTCATCCTCACTGCCTTAAAAAAAGTCCAAATTCTTGCAGCAACACCATGAACCTCTTTGAAGTCATCAATTGATGGATACACCCTGATCTATTTTCTTTTCAGAAAAGTTAGCAAATAATATCTGCTGTCTGTACATACAAATTATCAGAATCCCTATGGGACATAATCTTTACTTGAAAACAGCAAACAAGGTATAGCATTAAGCCACTAATAATTCACCAAGGTAAGGACATTCTGGCACGAAAATGCAAGTTTCCTATCATGCATGCAGCTGCTTACTAGCCTATGCAAAATCTCTGCATGTTTCAAACAATTGAGAAATAACAGTGAAAGCTACAATCATATTTCCTATTTGATTTTAACCACAGTGCCAAATATCACTGATGATTAAACTCTTAACCATAACGGTTTGGCAAAAACTAGATCAAACAACTTCCTCTGGTGGTTTGATTCCTACATATTGTAATTGACCATTCCTCTTTGAAAACGTCTACTTTAATAACAACACATAATAAACGTCCAAGTTGATACGATTACGTAGTATCAAACTTTCGTCCTTTTGGCCAAGTAACAACAAAAATGTCCCCAAAATGTTATTAGTTAGCCTAAGGAATGTATGTCTGAATAAGGTTTGCTTCATCTTGTGTTTTAAAACAACCCTTTAAGTTCAAGTTTTGATCTTTTTCGACGATAAGAGGTTTGTGAATTCACAAAACATGGAAAGATTCTGTTTGAGGAGTGTTTTTACATGGATCTCCAGAAAAAGAAAGTACAAAAGACTGCCCATGCTAAACCGCGGAGTTATGGCTCGAAGTTACTGCACCAGCTCTTCGAACTGTCTTTCTTTATTCGTAAACCATATCAAACATTCCTGGAATGAAACAAGCTATGTAAATATAGATTATTCAAAAACGCCAATAAAACTTAGGCAGAACTGTCGTTTTCGCAAATAAGAATTAATTATCAACTGAGACGAATTACGAAGTGACGAAAGATGACCAAAACAGCGTTAAGGCAAACAGGAAATCAGTTTCGAATTCCTCTTTCCTTTTTTCAGCTTTGAATTTCTATTATCCTTTTACAAAACGTTTTTGTCGTAGGTCTGACTTGTCAGGTACATCGATTCTTTTTGGAGACCATTGTTATTGGAATATTTAAACGACTGGCATGTTGAAACGAAAGAAGGGATTCGTGCAGCGACTATTTTGAGCTCAATAATCTTTCGCACTTTATTCCAGACCTAATCCCTCCGGAGACCACTTTCTGCCACAATTATAAATCCTGTTGAACGCGCGGGATTGGTCCATTTTGCGCAATAATAGCTACTAGCTCAGTGCGTAAATACTTTGTGAACTTGATCAACGCAAATCCAGTCCAACAATTCGTAAATTGGTTAAGCCCTGGGCAAGCTTCTGCGATCACTTTTTTTCTAGAGCAACTAGCTTGTAGCCGTTAAACTGAAGTCTTGAGAGTTCATACATAAAAGACCTAGTAATTAGGCAAAGCTGTAGAAAACGTGTCGACGCTCCAAGCAAAGCTTACATCTAATATTTGCGGCGCTTCAGGAACGAACACAGTCTGTCACACACATCCGATGAAACTTTTCAACACCAATTTTCAATTAACTATCTTATTTAGTACACTTAAAACGGGTTTATTGAGGACAATTTTATGTTGAATAAAAACATCTGCTAAGCTTTCTTAATAATTCATGTTGTTTGCTGCCAGTGACTGTTTAAGAATACCCACAAACATGTGTCATTACCGTTGCTAGTAATGTTAATTTTGATTACGCGGAAAAGATCTGAAGGTTCTGTTAGCCTTATGCGAAGGAATATCAGCTGTGTTTCTAAATTCTGATTTCTTTACGACTTAAAGGCAGAAGGGTTCCTTCGTTCACACAAGTGAATATTGTAATTGAGTCTGTGGCATACACACAGAGTTGTGGTTTTTCGGTGCCTATTATTTACCAATCTAAATGCCGTGCTGTTCTTGGGGTGTTGAGCGTGCGAGGCTTACGAATTGACAAGACACAAAAAATAAGATCAAATAAAACCAAAAAGGCCCCCAAAAAAGCTACCTTACTAGAAAATGAGCTTTCGAAGCGATTACGAGACATGAATTTCTGTCTTGCTAAACAAACATCGCTCTGTCAACTCTGCGCGGAAACCATGCAGGCAAGAATTCACGTGCCGCACACAATCAAGACTAATAAGAAAAGCGTTGTCTTTAGCAAGGCAACTTGAGCGTTCGAAAAGAGCATACCTGCAATTGGCCTTTCCCTGGAATACTGAACATGTTCCACCGTTCTTGCAGTATCCGTCATAACACGTGGAGGCTGCAAGAGACAAACAAAAGGACGGAGTTGAGCCGAAAAGCCGTCAAAAGCCAGGTGGAACCTTAGAACAATACGCTTGAATGTTACAAGGTGAACAGAGACAGCTGTGCGATGGTGTAAGCTGCTCCTCATCCATTTCCCTGCTAGCAATCTGAGCAGCTTTCGACAAGCTCAGCCAGCTTTTTAGGGCCACATATTTGCGAAACTCAATTCTGCGGACAAAATTCCACAGGGGATCGTTCATCAAAAGGTTAACCTAATTTTCATGAGTGCTAATGCAATGTCCGGCAGAGTCCTGTCAAACTAATGTTAAATATCCTACCCAGATTCTACCCTTCGTAACTTTAAAGATACAGCACAATCTGTGCCGGATTCCCGTGTTAAACTACGACGAACGTAATTATCTGGGCGAAATGTAAATATAGCCGCAGTTAGACATAATGAAGTAGCGCCCCATGGAATGGAACCAACCGTCTTTTCAATTACAAAAACCCACTAGATTCTTCTTTCACATTAGAAACCTCTTTTCAAATCTTCAATCGTGAAATTCCCAAGCCAAAAGCGAGCGTTTGGCGCTGAAGCGGGCCAAGGTTCCAGTAAAGTGCATCTTTAAACGCCATTTATCTAAGAGTGGCATCCGACGGTTAATAATATGGCATCAGAGCACGCACTTCGAAAATAACTTTTCAACTTACCAAGCACCATCGGAATGAACACGATCGCTATAACATAGCCCTTCATTGCGAACTTGGCGTTCAATTCCTAAGATCGATCAACTTTTGCACTTCATCGGGTGAGTCGGACATCGAACCGTGAAAAGCACAGTATTCCCACGAACGATCGGAGTACTGAACGATAGAGTTTCACTACACTGAGCTCCCTAGCGGGCTTCCCACTGATTAATTTGCATATGCAATGAGCGCCGACCAATTTTAGTACAGTTGACGAGCGCGTCGCGCTCTTTCCTTTGTGGCCCAAGTGGCCAATCACAGAGCGCGGTCGTTGATTGACCAATGACACGGTATTTCTTTTGATTCTGCTGTAGTGCCGTGCTTTCGGGTGTCGTCACAGGGTTGCTTAATTGTCCCTACTGCCTAATTATAACATCAACTCGTGTAATTTGTGCAGCCAAGTGTACCTGCACTTCCATCCCCTTACACATCACAAGGGATAACTTAACGGGGGAAAAAATTCTGAAGACATGGGTCATTCCATGGGCAAGCAAATGTCGACACAAGTCCTTGGACACATTTTTGCCTCCAGTTAGTCTAGTCATAAGAAGCTTGGCGTGGTGCAGATTACATTCTAGGTAATAAACAACATATTTCATGTCAAGACAAGCTCGAAGTGCACGCGCACTGCTCTCGATGTGGTAACTCTAAAAGACAACTTTTCGGTACTCTTTGATTTTTTACAAAGTCTCATCCTTGGTAAAAGACCATATCTATTTTATCTAGAGGTTACCCTTCATTCTACGTTTGTTTTGAAACGGCTTAATAGGCTTCGCCATTGTTTTCTCTTTTTGTCAAGGGTCTTTGACAGGGTTTCCATAGTTACTGAAGTTACATCCAAGGGGAAATTTTCCCACGGCTTACAGATAAGATATGAACGCGCAAACGGAAAGTAATCTATTGTAGTGGACTTGACAAAGTCGTCACCCCGGAAAGCTGGAGAAAATCTGTTAGAAATAAACTGTACAAGTTCTCTAGAATACGATATTACAGTTCTTCTGTGGAAATCTTAGGTAGAAGCGAAAGTGAAAAATGGGAGACGGAACATGACGACATAGTCCGCACTTCCTTCAACTGAGTACTACATTTTCAAAACAAATCTAGTAGCATTTATGTCTATTTAGCGCGCCATATGAAGCAACGCTAAAACTAAACATGCCCAAAGTTGAGAGGTTTATAGGCATCGTGACAGTGTGAATTTCAAACTTACGGTGCACCTTTTCCGGTTTTTTATTTCTTAGATCATTAAAAATACGTTGTGCATTGCGAAATAAATGCAAAATTAACTCCTTTAACCTCAGCAAAGTGCTTCATATATGATATATACATTTTCGCTCCAACACGTGCAGTTTAGCACTAGACCGAAAATACTGCGTCGAAGACGAATAACATCAACAGGGATAATCACTAGAGCAATAAAGAAATCAATCGAACGAAAACAATATGAAACTACACAAAGCAAACACTGAGCCAACCGATATTTCAATGTCCCTAACAATATTGACATAAAGATTTTCACAACTAATAAGATTGAATTATACTGCGAAGTCGAACAATAAACTTCGGTCAAGACCGCACTGGCCTCATTGTACTTTTGGCAAATTGAACGGCCTTCAAGATGTGATGAATTGACAGACGTGGTATGACGTACGGAAAAACGCAACAAAAAAGCTCCGAGCTTTTAAACTAGTACAATACTACTTGAGCTCTTTCAGTAACGTTTTTCGAGCATCTTATTGAAATGAAGATAACTATCATGATTCCTTTCAAGAGATGCAAATATTTCTGTATTATGTATCAAAACTCTTCATATACTGGTTTATTCTTATACTTGTATGAAACTTTTTGGACGCGTTGTTCTTCGGAAACATTTTTACATTGTTTAAAGTTATAGCGATAATCACAAGTCTTTTAAAGATGATATTGGCGATGTAGAGTGACCGCAAATTTCAATTTGTCTTTGTGTTATTTTTGTGGCCTTGCCAGAAAAGTCAATACTGCAAAATAAAGCAATTTCTTGATCATAATTTAGTCACGTGACTCAAGTCATATGACTTCTTGCCACGTGTCGAAAGAATGTTACCTCGGAGAGGGTGTTACGGGTGTCATAATTGTCAAACAGTACGCGTTTTGGATTCCTTACTGAAAAAACGATGTGTTTTTCAATATTTCTTCCGTATCCACCCGCCAAAGCAACACTGAAGAACTCTCTTTTTTCGCGCGACTAATCATCGAATGCTCACCACGCACCCGGAAAACAGCCCAGGGCTACAAGATGGAGTTAACGAGTTCAGGCAGGACTTAAAATTAAAAACAGTTTGCCGTCTATAGTGGCTAAAGATGAGTGCACTGTACTTAGTAATCAGAACTAATAAATCTTTTGTTGCACTTTGTTTTACGGACTTATTTTCCACAGTTCTGAATATACTTGTTAATTGTTTTCGTTTATTGACGTAATGTGATTCCATTTTGCATTGAGAAGTTGGTTCTTCTTACAACTTCTCAACACCATTTTTACCACGGTCCTGAATCATGCATTCTTAATTTAAAGTTTACGATAGTCTCGCCCGAGGGATCGGAATTCGAAATTAACGAAGAAAGAAGAGGAAGGGCATGTTTTCGAAATCTTTTCTTCTCAATCTGTATTGTTGAAGCGGCTGGTACAACCTTTTTCTAAAATGTTTCCATTACAGAAGAAAAGCTTAAAAGTCGCTTTAAAGACACACAAAAAGGTGTTTCAACAAGCGGCATCGTGCGCCAAACAATGGAGCACATGATCAATTCAAAGAACACTCGATCGCGGCCAATAGGAGGGCACAATGTTCTTTCCATAAACAAGAGTTTCGTTATCTCCAGGGAGTACAAGTGTTTCTCCTGCTGGCTAATGAAGGCCAGTGGAATTAACTTAACAATGTAGAATGATAAACACGTTGTATCTATGGCCCGCTAAATGGCAAAAGCCACAAGTGTACAAATGACCATCAGGTGAAATAACGTTAAACAATAAACCCGCTCATACAGTACGCGCGTTAAGACTGAAAATCGGCGACTCGCTGTCCACAGGCTGATTCAAATAACGTACAAGCTGTTACACGATTTCGTTTCTTGAGGAGAGCATAAGCCTCCAAGAACAGGATTTTAAAAGCGCAAAGCGCACCTTTTTACTGTCGTTACAAAAATCATCAGAGAAGTCATTTGTGACTTGTATCAGGATGGATGACTTTTCATGCCATGCCGATTCAAATCTAAAGAGATCTCATTCACTTTGTAAGCATCGATCTGAGGAGTCAAGCTGAGGCAAGGTATGTCAGTTAGGTTGCAGTAAGAGTTATTTGTTTTTCAGTTCAACACTAACAAACCGGAGCAACCTCAAGGGTTTCTTTAATTGTTGAAACTGACCACGGAAGCAACCCTGCTAATAACAAACCAACAATACAACTACACGCTAAGCTAGCTAAGCTATGTGAATTTTATGACCAGATTTTGTAGAACACGCGAACAGAATTTCAATAGATACGTGTATATGGAATTCGAAACCGCACTTTTTTCCTGAGCCTGTAAGGACATATTACTGAGTGGCTAAAATTAAGCTCAACCTTTTTTTAACTTATGATTCAGCTTAAGTGGGTACGCTTGCAAAACAGTATATCAGTAAATAATAGTGTTGCAGAGTTGTTTCCTTTACAAATTCAAAACATTTATTTGTTCTTTCTTTTTTTCTTGCATGTAAGTCGGCCTTCCGAGTTGCACAGTCATATCTTGATTATTACTAGTTGCGCGGGACATTTCCCTCCAAAACTCAAATTGAATACATTCCGACAAGGCATGTTCAACTGCTTCCAAATTTAAAATATTGATCAATTCGTTTCCCTTCACTTGCAGCAGGTGGCGTAATAAAACAACAAAATGCCTTCCCAATAAACAATTGTTTCAACAACCTCTTCAATAAGATATACGTCGAGGCGTCACAAGCCTTTTTAGCGGCACTACTCGACTTTCCCATCCCATTTTGCGGGCTGGATTTCTTTCGGAAGCTGCGCTAAAAATGAGATTTTGTTTATTTTTGGCTTCGTCAATGTTCATGTTTTGTCAATAGGGAAGATCGGTGTCCTCTTTGATCTATCAAAGAAGCAAGCCTTTGTTTGTATAGGTTCAGCGGGAATCATACACGGGTTGCGTGCCCGTTGATCGCATGCCATTGTGGTGAAAATATTGTTTGTTAACGGTAATACTGCTGGTGACCGTTGAGAGCCCAGTGGCAACACAAGTGGATGACGCAAGCTTTTATTGCACGTTCAGGAAACGTTTTAATTACACCATCGAGCAAATGAAAAGTTAAGACAGTCTTAAGTCTTTTCTATGACTGATTAGAGATTCTCACGCAGTTATAATTTATTTGTTGTTTACTTTTGTTATTACGCATGTTGTAGGACTTTGATTGGTGAATTGCATCGTCAGCTATTGTTCCACTGAAGGGGAAATAAATAATGCATGCTTTTTCGCCGGTCTGTACACCAAGTATATAAGCAGATATAAGTATGACTTGTCAGTGCATAATGGATGACGTATTTATTGCTAGAAACTCAAGGTTGTGGAAAATACTAACAGTCTTAAAGTTTGAAACGCCCCCGAACTGTCGGGTTTTTAAGAGCTGCATGCCTAAAGCCACCCTTAATTTCTTAAAATGTGTCACTCATAAACATAACTTTCATTGTTCGTCTGCCGCTACCCCTTTCAAATAAACAATTGAGCATGACTAAACGTGCTAATTAGGATAATTTCTCGTTTATTTCGACTTATTAAGCGATTGTTGTCATTTCACGTTAAGGTTTTTGAAGGAAACGTCTCTTGACGGTGTTCTCGTTGCCTCAAGTGCAACTTAAGTCATCCACATCTTAAAACATATAACATTACAAAACGTGCTTTGTTACCGCAAAAACAAATTCAAAATTTATGATTCCAATATATTAAACAGAGTGCAAAAACCACTTTGCAGGAAGCCACTTCTCGTCGCGGAAGCCACTTTAGGACAAGAACCAATCAATCAGGCGAGCGAGCTAGAGCGATGAATGACAGTGGTCAATCACGTCAGCAGTGAGTAGGTTTGTTTTAGGAATACAAATGTTCTTTTTCTCCCTTCGCTTCCTTTATAGTTCTTTTTGGGAAACTTTGTCTGCCCCACTGTCAATATAAGTCAGTCTAAACTTACTAAAGCGACTATAGATTGTTTCCGTTTTAGTCATTACGCTAATTTTTTAATTATTGCAAATTAGTACTCCTCTCTGACAGTGGCCCTTGAACGCGCTTTATCTCAATTTCAAAAGCGGAACATACTTGGGCTTAATATCAAAGCACACGCTACAAACTTTTCACTGACTTCACTTGTAGCTATTTCATAGTCACCTTAATGAGCTGATACAACCAAAACATTTGATTTCGATGGCTACCAGCCTCCGACCATATACACTCCGTTAGTACTGCAAATTGGGTGTCCCGTGATTGCTAATATTGTGTAGGTATTTTCTATTTTCGTCAACGTCAGTTGTAATATTGATTTGAAAACAGATTCTAGAAAGATTTGGTTCCCTTAGTTATCGATATATGAGAGAGATGTTGCTAAGAAACATACAAACGCACAAACAAGAATCAGAAAATTCGAAAAATCCCGCGAACATTAAGAGTTTCGTATATGTATATTATAAGAAGCTGAGGGGAGAATCATTTACTAACTGGAAGACAGGTTACAGTATTTATTGAAGTGTAAATAGAAAAATAAAGTCAACGTAGTTCTTGTCCTTAGCCGTTATCGATTTTTCCTCAACACATTTCAAAATAATCGGTGATTTACGATCTTTTAGACTAACTTCTGTGTTTGAATTCATGGATGGGTGCTGGAATGCCTTTGATTACCGAAGTCACTCACTGAAGTGCATGTTACTAGAAGCAAACAGTTTTTCAAAAGCCTAGCGCGGGAAAAACTGTGTGCTTTGAGAAACAGATAATGTCTAAGGACAAATATCCGTACATATTTTTGCGTCAAATTTAGGGTATTGTGTTAATTATCCATCACATATTATTGGGGAACTAGTATCACTCGGATATTCCCGAGTTTAAGCTGGGATATGGTTTAGACCAACCGCGCGCGAACAAAAATATTTCATGGATTATAATTCATGATAAACACTATCCAATAACAGTCTCTTTTGCTACTCACCGGTATGTAAACTTAAACCAAACCAACAGGGTTTATTTTCAACTTGGATAAGTTTGGAAGAAATGCTATAGTGACTAGACAATTAAGGAGATCATTCCCTCAAATAGGATTATGGACGAAAGTATTATTTTTTTTCCTTATGTCGTTTTATTCATACTGTTATGTTGCTATCACGTTATTAGTTTGGATGTTTACACTGCAAACGTAACGATATAACGTCCTTCCTATGTGGTTGTCTCGCTAGTTTGAACTAGGCCTTATTGGTCGAATTTCATTCTATCGCTTCATCAATGAACACAACATAAAGCTAAAGATAATCGGCTTGGAAAATTAATATTAATTATCTCTAAAGGTTAATAACTTTGGAGCTAAGGCAGAGAGAGAGGGGATAACAACAAGGTTGTCATAACAATGGGAAATGTTCGGTGGTGGAAAAGTGTTTTTTTTTTTCAGTTTGGCATGGTTTTCTTTGTTTCATTGGCGCATGCGTGTTTTAAGTTTCCTGACATTTCCAACGTTTTTGAGTTTTTCCGTTTTCTAATGTTCGTCTCATATACAGTCGTTTATTTTTGGAAACTCTTAAAAGAAAGCTTTCATCAACATAAGCATGGCAAGCATTGGAAGCTGTAATCTTCATTGCAGCCCAGTCTGATCAGTGATTTCTGGTGCCAAAGGTCGTAGAGATCAGCTTTCTCACTTTAACAGGCGCTCTAAAATTATCCAAAATTTCTTTGATAATGAGTTCAGAGATTCTACGATGCTCGAGTCCTTAAGCTTCAGTTAAATTTAAGGCAACTCATTTACATTTTTCACAGGTCTATCCTTTGTTATTTATACATCGGAATCAAAACTTTTTGCAGGCTATCCTTTCTTTCAGTTTTGATATTATTTATTTACTTCATTCTTTCAATTCTTTTGCTCGAACACGCACAGTCGTGACATTTCAGTGGAAGCTTCTTAGCTGCTGTCTGTGATACTCAGCACTGCCCAAGAGGAGGCGGAAATCTTGTTATCTCTTTCCGATATCAGGTGTACTGTCCCAAAAAAAATCCTCTAGACAGACTAATCTATAAGGCCTGCATGAGACAACTACTTACATGTGTTAGCTGGCAAACAAATTACTTTATCGCAAAAGGAGTTTCCAGTGTATCAATTAATTAAAACAAGCAATAAATTGAACGAGAAGGAGCACAACTGATAAGGAAATTCTTCACCTCTTGTTTTCACACGTATAAATCGCAAGTGTGTGTGGAAAAGCGATCAGCAATCTCTTGTTAGTAAATACAGAGCAGATTAAAGATGTTTGTTTTTTTTTCGAGAGTCAGCCAGTAAAGCAGAAATTAACGAGCATTGATGTGGAAATTAGTCAGAAAGAATTGAACGGTTCTAACGTCATGTATCAATATGTGAACACTCTCAATTAATTTCTCCTACCGTCAACGACAGGGTGGGGTTATTATTAGTTTAAGTTTTCCGGCAATACTAGCCTTTCCTGAAAACAGCAAACGCCAATTTTTTAGTTTAAACCATTGCGTTTAGATATCAAAGTTGTTCAATTTTTTTTCTTTTCCTACAGTAACCAAGAATTAAGAAGACGATATGCGCGGCTCTATTGATCGCAGTTGTGAATCTTTTGTCAGCACGGATTTAAGACCTCGGACCTCGAAAACAAACACAAGCGTGGATCAGTCAAGCCAGGCTTTCTGTCTCCCTACAGATAACAGGTTTCCGTAACAATCTAAGCCATAGGGTTATCAGCCCCATTAAGACGGCAGAAAACACCAGTAATTTTCTCTTATACACATATTTGCCCACACCTGACAGTTCAGTCGTTTTACATACTATTATTATTAATCGAAAGTTCAGTTCCCTCGATTTTCCACCTTGCTGTTATTTGGAAACGTTTCAAAAGAAATTAAAAAAATACAATGTACGTTGTAAGCCTCGGGTTAAATTCAGGACAATTTCAAGAACTGAACTGATTAAAAGCATGGCTGTTGTTTGACGCCACGTGGAAAGTAGCATGTGGATAATTGCTATAGAAAAGAACTCCTTTTGTCTGTTGTATCAGGACAACAGGAAGCACAACTGAAAACAAGGTCAATGTTACAAAATGGTTCGAAAGTGAAATAAGCTGTAGAGGATGTCGTAAGATGCGGATGTTTTAAGCGGAACATGTAACTCATACTGAAACCGCAACAAGTAACTCATGAAGAGAGACAAGTAACTCATACAACTGCGAAAGTATTTTATGTAAAGAGAGGATGAACATTGATTTAATTTTTTCCATTCCTCATAGATCAAGCATATGCATGGTATTATAGCAAGATTGGTTAAAATGACCTGTATTCCTCTCTGATCTCATAAAAAAAATAGTGCCAAGGAAAACGACATCTGACTGATCGGAACGTTTTTCACGGGAACGCTTTTAGCAGAAACTACCAGAAAGGAAATCTATCATTCTAAACTTTATCTTTCAAGGCTAAGAAAACAAATAGTCGTATTCTCGAAAATTCCACGAGTGAATAAATATTTTCTTTATTTGATCCCTGTATTCTTTCTATTTGTCTTTGTCGCACATAAACTTCATCTATTTGTTGATCTAAACAGACTAAATCTCGTGTGAGGAGTAAATATCCTATTATGTTAATGTGCTTAGTCGGTCGCAACTGTTGAATTAAGGTCGCGGTGGCTGGATTCGGATGACTAAAATAGCAGTCTATAAGATTTGTAACATGGCGGATTTCGGCTCTTTTACAAACGAACTGCTAGAGCGATGACAAGGTGCACATTAATGGCATAATTGACAAAGAAACGTTACTTAAGCCGGTGATCTCTTTGTGCGCAAGTGATTTTCATGGAAATCAAGCACACCTCCAAACGCGCTTTGACAAGTCCAGATAACAATGGATGCCACAAGGCTCATTCTTTTTACATCAAATCATAATTCGTCGTGGCCTCTCGCTGCGCTTTCGAGTTATATGTGGATCTAGATGTTATTTGCAACAGAATGAAAATAACAATACCAACAAATTATGTTGAGGCCAGCGTTTTGCAAGATTCTGCGCAAATCTCGAATGCGCAAGCGGTTTCTTGTTTTTATGAAGCAGAGGCTTAACTCAATTCCATGACAATTCATCTATAATTAGAACAATGCTTAGTCCTTTTTAATAACGGCTTTCAATTTTCTGAAAAGCATTTCTCATTAAATACTGTGGCTGTTTTCATTTTTATGCAAACACATCGCACCCCATGGGTAAACATTTTTGATCCTTGAATATGTTGGAACAATGCTTTTTTGTCTCTTTCAAATGAGAGCTTTGGGAATCAAAGTACTAAGCGTTCGGCTAGCTAACCTTTTGCGATAAATGTGAAATAGACGGAAAACCTTTTGAGCAATGTTGCGAAAGTACTGTGTAAAGTATTGGGCAAATTTCACGCTCAACCGCGGCTGTCAAGTCTTAAAACCCATCAAGATCTATAGGCCTCAGTAACAAAGAACATGTAACGAAAGAAATACAAATGAGAAAATTAGCTGTCCTTATTTACATGTGTCAGCTAATTCTACCAAGACGAGAATATTGTACTTCATCAGTGGTACAACAGAAAAATCTATGTACTGTGTTTGCTTTGGAGGAATCCAGTTATTAAAGTGACTGACAAATTTGAATGTGACGCCGCGAGCAAATCAACGAAGAAATCTCTTTTGTTCCGGTAAATGAATTCGCATATAAAACGAGTCTTATTCTTTTCACAGCTTCCACAATGGTTTCCATAGAACAAATTAGGAAAATATGAATTTTGCTTTCAACTTTCTAAAGTAACACATGCCCGAATGAGTCACGATTTTTTGTCTCGGAAGAGAGTATCACACTGTATAACAAATGACAATAAAATGGTATTTAGCGTTCACGTCAAAATTACCAAACAAATCGGCCACGGGCGGGCGCAAGCAAGGAGAAATCAGCACGAGTAAATAAGTTTCAAAAGAATTTTGTTTAAAACTTGCGGTATCTCAATGAAGTAAGCGTCACTAAAGAGATTTACACTTTTAAGGAAGTTTAAGGGAGTTGGCGAATTAGCGTTAAGGGCCAAAATTAAATTTTAGTAAAAAGTTACCAAAAGGATGATATGCGTATTATTCGAATAGAAGCGTGCGTACACGTGCCAAACGTCAAATTTAAGCTGGTTTTATGTCAAAACGATACAAAGGCTGGTTTTAAACGGCCTACGCAAACCCTCAATGTGCGAGTTGAGGGGCGCCACTCTACACACAGACAAAATTTAAATATCCCTTAGTCTTACAGGGAAAACATTGGTTTGGGAACAGCTGTTGATAACAACAGAATTCGCGGGAACCGGCCTCAGAGCTAATGAATAATTATCAGTCAAGCAGCTTTTGTGATCATTTTCTAGTGTCCTTTGACTGAAAGATCAAGAGTCAGCTTTGCCTTAATATCTTGAACCTTTTCCTATAGATTCTATCTTTTTGACAAGAAAAGGAAATAAATTCGAGGTGATTTGGCCGAAACAGGTCTCGCTTTACTCTCAGGTCGCAAGTCATGTTTATCAGTAGCAATTCTCAATCGTCGGCAATACGATGTTGTCAGATAGCGAGTGGAAAATTCAACGTTAATGGCTTGCGGCAATTGGTTCAAAGTGAAATTCGTCATTGCGGCAGATTAACAGGTGTATTTTAATCGTCGAACAAAATTAAAATAAGACTCAAACGAAGTTTCATTGATCCACTCATTCATTCATTCATTGGAAACTATCCTACTGGTGATAATGATCTCGGCAGAGAAAGGAAAAAATAGCTGCCGTTTATCTGCGCGCAGAGCTAGTGAGAGAAAATAACCGGGTAACTATGGCTGATTGTGAAACGACTGGTGGGTCATTCCTTGAAATCGCAGTAATGAGGTTAAACTGCAAATGCAAAGACAGATCCATCGGATGCCTTTCCACTTGAGCTATTAAACGAATAAGACCTTCAGTACTGTGCAAGTAAGCGATCCAGAAAGAGACAAGAACAAACGTCAACGTTTATTAATTTCGCGTTTCTAGGATTGGCAAGAAAATCATTGCTTAGATTTAATCGATTGATGAGCAGATTGAGATGACGCGACGTGCCATCATTTAGCACGAGATGGTTTTACTCGGCGTACACACTAGTAAGATATTAATTTATCGCGCTGATAAGGCAAAGCTAGCTCGTCTAAAATGAGTTGATTCCACACCGTGTATGCCTGATTTCTTCCTGAATGCATGCACAACCTGGATGACAAAAACAAAACGCGTAGGCGATGCGGGGCTATCGAGCGATCGAGTGAATTTTCACAGGTTTTACAAAACTCAGTATTTTGACTTACTTGGGTCTATGCAGAGTTTACCGCAGTGGTTTGTGCACACGCAGATCTCGTTAGTCTTGCACATTTTGTCATTTTCACATGTGGAACTGGTGCAGAAGGATTTAAAAACCTTCGGCGCGAGTCTTGGTGGACAGTTGTTGACTCGGCCCTCCTGTGACTTGAGTCGTTTGTAGCGTCCGGCGGCTGGAAATATACCAAGTAAATATACCGGTGACTGGTTATGATATGAACAACACTGGGTGTACACTCACGCTCACAAGAAAAATCCACCAGAAATCCCCTGTTCAAATTTACCTGCCTTGCCATTAATGTAAATCGTTAAAAAACACACAATATTCAGTATATTCCACATACTGCTCGCCGAAGCTCCATCAAGGGGGAATTCCAACCGGCAAGTGCAGATCGTTCTCGACGAAATCTGGCTTGCCGACTCCACATAGTCAATGACCAAATGCGTTCTGACAAGGAGCGAACATTCAAAAACCCAGAATTCAAAACTTTGAGTAAAATTAACTTATTGTGTTGTCACGTGACCATCGCAGGCCAATCAGAGCTCGTCCCCGCGCGGAGTGTGGCAGGTGGTAGGTCGACGAAAGTGTTTTATTTGCCGCGGATTTCTGCCCGAACATCAAGAAACTTAGTGTGAATAATTAAGCGAAAGTAATTAATCGTTATTAGATGGTTTTGTTTCGGCGATACATGTTGCGCGTGGCGAACACAATCGCCATTGTTAACCAGGTGGAAAAGACACGTGCTTCGTATGGCGCCCGCGAGCACGGCTTGGAGACCGATTGTAAGTACAATGTACTTGTTTAATGGTCGTTTGCAAACAACATACTCTGTACACAAAAGGAGTTGATCTCTAGCCGAGAAAATTAGCTTTAAATACCTAGTTAAAGGATCAGTGTTTTCATTGCACTGAGAAACCTTAAAGCGCTAACAATTTTATAAACTGATTATTTTTTCAGTCCTTTCTGACGCGAATAAGAAACATTGTTTTCTTGAAATGGTTTCAATTCGTTTTCCCTTGACAGATATTAAGTGACTTTCCTCTTTGCTGGGTGAAAACATATTGATTTACCAGGACGACGAACAATAACCCATTGAATGTGCACTCTCTTGAGTTTGCACGCGCTCGAGACGGGAAGTAAGAGGGAAATTGCAAATTGCCTCTTAAGAGACTCGTGAACAATTGTGATGATAGTTTACGTATTTGCATAATCATTGTGTGTAGTTTTTCCTGAATACAAGGATTCCTTATCTCTGTTAACTACAGTAAGCACTTTATGATACATAAAATTTTGTTCCAACCTGGCAGTTTGATTCAACCGATGCGATATTTTAAAACAGATCGATGTCCTGTTTCTACGCTTCGGTAATTAATGATAGCAGCTGTTTCATTTGAAAGAAAAACGATTTCAAATTTTTTTAGCTGATGTATGCTAAAATGTTCAATTAAATGCTAAAGCAACCGAGTAGCGTAAAAAAAAACCAGGATCAATCTCTTTTTCGGAAATCCTGGATTCGGTAAAAGCCCGAGTGTGAGGATAATGAAAACAAGAAACAACAAAAAGCGTTCTTAAATGATTTCATTCAGTCAAGATTGAAATGTCTTTAAAATCAAATTAATCTAAATCCTCAGGTCATTTACATCAAAGGAAAGTTTTCCTTCTGCTTGGACACACGCCAAACGTACCCTAACACTGGGATATTCTGTGTGTCTAAGGGTAATGCTTAAGGACGGTCAACTATATACGTCAAGTAAATATAGATCCAATTTTAGCAATGAAACGAGAAACATTCGAGAACAACATGTCTTTGTAAACAGTGATCATGAATAGGTTTCATATGTTTATAACGATTCAGCTAAACCTTTGTTGTGAGTGGAACTAAACACGTGGATGGAAAGGATAACAGTGTAGAGTAACTGATTAGGTTCTTTAGATTGTCTTAGATTTTTATATTGATCTCCATAAACTCTCTTTATTAACATCAAAGAAATGACTAAAGAAGAATCTAAGTTAACAGTCACATGCTAAAAGAGATTTTGATACAGCTTTATGAAAGGAAACAAAAAAATAATATGTTATATTACATGTTATATATAATTGAACAGTGGGTATGGAATGTAGAGAGCATGCATGAGCTTTAATAGCCTTTAAAAGCTTTCTAAAACAAAAAGATATCGGATAAAAAGTAGGACAAATGCAGTTTTAACAAGTGGATCATATTACGAAGAGACAGAAATTGAGGCTCTTCAAAAGTAAAATCGTGCATTGCGAGGTGACCTTAAACTCAGTTGGGCTTTTATAGTACCATCTGAAGAAGTTACCGGGCTATCATCATTGAGCGTGAAAAGAGATTTAAGGGGTATTAAGCTCTTGTTTTGTTCTTGCAATGAGTTTCTTTTCGCCATATTGTTTTGCTGTTTGCGGTGGATCAGTATCTATTGTTAGGTTTCTCTACTGAGTGCCGTGAGGTATTGTTTTCATCTTATATTGACTACACGTTTTACGTTCAAGATAAAATTCCAGAGAACATGTGCAAATTACATCGGCTTCATTTTCTCCAAATCGTACTGAATCTTCTTCTAATAA
>Ga0126337_10000146_pt1 | contig 27819 bp, 8 predicted proteins | sample DipCmetagenome_FD_92527 | JGI IMG/M metagenome (GOLD analysis project Ga0126337, IMG submission 92527) | Coral microbial communities from La Bocana,Puerto Morelos, Mexico - Diploria C A metagenome | ecosystem: Host-associated > Invertebrates > Cnidaria > Coral | place: La Bocana,Puerto Morelos...
ACAAAATTCGAACTTAAACAACAATAGTAATATACATGTGTGAGCTTATGATTGGTCATTGAGGATGCGATTGAATTTAAGGAGAAACTTGCGCCTGTGCCTGCAAGTTGATACAAGCTCATTTCAAGATCAACTTATGTATGAAACCGGGAATTAAGCCTGAAAGTAGTTAAAGCCTATGACCTATGACATTTGACATACCAGTGCAATGCCCTATCAACCAAGCAGTCAAACGACCCAGAAGCAGGTTTCTAAGCTCGCTCGTAATGTTTGTACCAGGTCTTAACTTATGATGCCTACTTATTCAGTCACCTTTATGATAAAGCCGCCGAGGTGTACGGGATTCGGAAAGCTCACTATTATTTTAACGATTTCTTCAATACCTGGATTATGAGGAGGATTATGAAAAAAGCCACTTTGTACCCGCTCATAATACGTTGATGCCGTACAAGTCCTAACTGTCACGATCTTAGGTAGAACTAGTACACAGGGAGGTTAATTACCTTGATATAAAGCTTGTGTTTTGAGTTCTTGACGTCGATATACATTTTAATTAAAGCTGTTTAATAAAGAACACATCGAACGGTAATAAGGAAGACAAAGTTTGGTTTTCAGTATTTTATTAATGTTAATGAAAACAATTTCCATCTTGAAAGCATAAATACCATGCTATAAGAATTCACAATCATTAAATGAGATACATAAAAAAATAAATATAACAGTAATACAAAATATAATATAATACAAGTTGAGTTTTTTGGCTAAATAAAGTTTAATAATGAACAACGACTGCCAACTCAGTGAAGCAGCGGTAAATGAATATTTTAGTTTTCTTCAATACCAAGGTGTGCTCATTGCGTGAAATGGGCGTCCTCTGGATAAGTTTATTATTTAGAAAATTGGGACATTTTTACGGTAATCTAAATCTAATTATGTTTTCATAATTAAAGTGCTATCATTGAAATAAAAGCTATCTACAAATAAGGCATTTATCTAGCTATAAATGTACAGAGGTCAAAAGGGTTAAGAGGTGAACATATTCAACCCAGAAACGTTCTTGACATTAAATAGGACGTCTGGTCGTTAAGGTATGGTTATTTCATGATTCACGGGGATCGGCCCCAAGATCTCGAAGGTTGGCCCAACGAAAAAGAATGATGGATAAATTTCATGAATGAATGAAGAGCTCTTCACAAAAAATCTTACAAAATACCACAATTAAATGAAAACAAAGCTGCAGAAATGCTGCTGATTAATTCCTCAGAGAAAAAATTTGACCAATACACCATATGAAGTAAATGAAAGGATCGCTGAACGGGGATCGCTGAACGCTCGTTCTTGGTCATAATAATATAAGTGTAGAAATGTTGGAGATCAGTTCCATTAAGGGCACAATTTGACCAATACGCCTTATGAAGTCAATGAAATTGTACAAGGATCACTGAATGGGCCTGCTCGTTCTTGGTCATCTACCGCACGGACGGCAAAATGATACTTATTCCCAGAAGAGAACTGCGACAGCGTACACGCCATAGGAAGTGGCAGCGCTTTAACAATACCTATCTTTTTCCACATAATTGGTGGATTTGTACTTTCTGCACCATCTTGACAAGCAAATAATTCGTAATTGTCAATTTTAGCCATTGTTTCGTCTAGTGTCATGTTCCATGATAAAACAATACCGTCCTGAACCACTACAATGGATGCTGTAGGTTTTGGAGGCGTCCTTAATTGCACCAAAGACTGGTCGTTTTTTGTACCATTCATATCCGATTGGTTCGCAATACCATGCGAATCCTGTCCTACACTAAGCTCAGGACGAGATCCTGATGGGGACTCTGTGGAAGAAATCCCAGGAGATTGAACTGGCGGATAGGGTTGATTTCTTGCAATACCTTGGGGTGCCGGAGCAATATGCTGAAATTGTACAGTTCTGTGAGATGAAGGAGCATGTGCAGTCTGGATTGGACCTCTTTCGTGTTGCTGATGTTGCTGCGGCTGTTGTTGTTGTTGTTGTGGTTGGTTTTGTTGTTGTTGTGCTGGTGGTTTGTGCTGTTGTTGCTGTTGTTGTGACACCTGATACTCTCTAACGACGTACACTGTACCATTAGGTTCCACACGCTGATTATTGGCAGCTGCTGGCTGTACGTGTTGGAAAGGGTGAGATGTCATGACTCTTGGGCTATACTCAGTGCTGGATTGTCGTTGTCTAGTTGAAGGATAAAGCACCCTCTCAACTAACTGACCGTGAGATTGTCCCAGTGGATGGATCGATGCATTATCTACTCCGTGGAAAGACTGAGGTTTAGGATAAACAACAGGCTGAGTGTTTGCAGAGCCTGGATTCAAATTTGTCCGTGGTATCGGATGGGACGGACCTCTTGTTGGCTGGACGACGGGTAGACAATTTGAAGGAGTTTGATTAAAATGGGGCACTGGTGGCTGATTAGATAGACTTCGGGTTGGATTGTAAACGGGTTGAAGGTTTGGAGAACCTTGATGCAAATGAGGCTTGGGTATCTGGCTGGGTGGAATGCTGGTTGGGTTGGCAGTAGCCTGAACATTTAAAGAAGCTTGATTCAAATTAGACTCGGGTATCTGATTGGGTGAGATGTGGGTTGCTTTGAAAGCAACATGATGGTTTAAAGAACCTTGACTCAACTGTGGCCGCGGTTGCTGGTTTGATTGGCTTCCCATGTACACTGCTTGATTTCCTCTCGGCGGTGCAGAGGCCGGTGCAGAGGCTGGTGCAGATGCTTTAAGATGTTTCCGTAGGCTGTCTATAGCACTGGGTGTCTTCTGTATCTTAAAGTTATGCATGATGTAATTGCTGTTACTGGACACCACATGAAGACCATCCAAACCCGATCGTGTATCAACCCTTTTCCGCTTGTTTGGTGGCAAAAGTGACACATTGGGAGGACCACGTCGTACCAAAGGATTGGAATGAGAAGAAGCGACGTCAGCTTGGGTAGGCTGTGACATCTGTACTTGATTATTGGATTCTTGTGGCCGCGAGGATAACCACTGCATCTGTGGGGAACGTTGTCCTTGAGCATGACTTTCTACGTTTTGATAAGAAGATGATAGCCCTTGTGCCTGTTGCCTTGTGAGTGTGATAGATGGTCGCTTGTGCGTTAAAGGAGACGGAGGCATCTCACGCCTAGCTGTGGGCTGTGACATCTGCCCTTGCAATTGACGTGGTACCTCAATGCGAACCTCAGGGGAATGTCTTTGGGTTAAATCGCTCTCTCGCATGAGTATTTCTTGCGTTTGTCCTTGGGTGGGTGAAGAAGCAGATGGTCCTCTATCACCTTGCTCCAATAACCTTCTGGTATCGTCCGCAATAGCGGCTGGGTTCTGTCGTGTTATGACCTCTTCGGAGTTCTTGTAATGCGGTCTTGAGTCGAAAGCTATTAGTTTTGGCTCGTTACACCTAATTTGCCCAATTGGTTTCGTATTTTCATTGTTCATTGGGGGTTGGTTAGAAGAGACAGTATTCTTGGTCATAGACACGCCTGTCATTTGTTTTGCAATCTCAGAAGATCGTTCTTGTACCTAAAGATATAAAAATAATGACAGTAAAAAGTCTCATTAGTTACCCTTCATACAAAGGTCTGACGAATTCTAACTAAACATGAAGCTAGTGAATAACATACACGAATGCCTTCAGTGAGAAATTTCTATTGTTTCATAATAATTTGTGAACAGGCAAAAAAAACACAGGAACCACAAAGAAATAGAGAATATGAACAAATCAGTAATGAAACCAAAAAAAGACAGTGATAACAACACTAACAAAATCTTTATTCACACTATTCAGGTACAAAAGAAAGGTAAGACAAAGAGAAACTATAGAAAACAAAAACTATACCACATCAATATTAACTTGGGTTCCACAAGAAATCATCTGAACCTTTTCCTAATGAGAAAAAAACGTATTTGTAAACATTTAACAGTGCAGCTAGAGAGACGTAAACTGAATTTAAGCCATGTTTAACTATTATTTTCATTTTAACGCCACGCAAGATTTCAAAATTACTGTCGCATATATTATTCAAACTGGTGGCAAACCTTTTCATGTTTTGAAGAGATTTCCTGTAAAGTTAGCTGCAGTCGTTTCGCGTCCCACTGCAACGTCTTCTTTTCCTCTTCCAATGCAAGGACCTGCTTTTCCAGCGCTTTTACGTCTTCCATTAATCTCTTTTCTATTTCAAAAGTTCGCTTAACGATGACTTCTTTGAGCATCTATAAAAAAAAGGAGAATACCTCTGAATGTTCATGATTCCAGGTCCACAGCCCGAGAGTAGTTCCATGCACACACCTGATTGAAAAAAAGTTGTCCAAACAAAAGTATGACCCATAAACTATATAACTTTATAGAATTATGGAAAGAAAGCGTATGCATGCATGATCATGAATGTTCAAGATTGTTTCCTCGTGGCATTTCAGTAATCACGGGTCTGCTACCTAAAGTGGCGACTTAAAAGTAACCTTCAACATGCCTTCTTAATAGTACCTAAGCTAGAAAATGAAATAAAATTTGAATGCTAAGAGCTACGAGATATGCCTAAGCTTACAGCAGTAGTTAGTAAACACGAGCTCCGATTTTATGCTTGTACGTAAGAATGCAAAGTAGCATTAGTTTCCAAGTTTCCCAGAAAACCACCGTGTCGTGTCGTTTATGGTTTATAACTTTTTCATGACAACGTTTCTTATATTATGTATATGTTGTAGTTCAAAATTAAATTCCTTTGTCAGTTAGCAAAACTTATTCATTGATTATGAATATTGATTATGAATATAGGGTTAGAAGACAAAGAAAATTGAGAATCGAACTAGGTCAAAATTATTTTTACCTGAATTTAATTTTTAAATACAACCTATACAGTTTGTATTCTTTTAGCTATCAGAGTCAATGAGACAAAGCGGTTCATTTCAATTCAGCATTCGTAAATCCGAACCTGACGAAAGACATCCATGTCCATCCTTATTTCTCTCTCCTTCAGTGTTTCGTTGTTCCTTACTGTGGTCACATCGTTTTCACTTTCATTTTTAGTTGACAGCACTCGCGATGCACCATTGGTATCTGAAACGACGTTCAAAGAGGAGTGATTTAAGTGGCACAAAAGTTAGTTTTACGGGATTTGAGAGTTTTATAGTGCACTTACGCTCATCCTGTAGGAAGGCAAAAACCCTAACGAAAGAAGGGGAGAATGAACAATAATTTCTCTACCTCCTTGCTACAGTGTATCTTCGGCGACGATGTCGGGCGCTTAATCCGTATGAAGATGAAAGTATGTGCAATGCCGAGAGTAAATCGAAATACGAGTACCACACACAACAATCGGTCACTGTTTGATTGTTTTTCTTACTCCGTCGATGGACATTTCTTTCGGTGTGAATAAACTTTAAGGAGTGCATAAAACATCTAAAGACGCTCTACACATTAAAACTAAGACCCCGTTCATACAACGCCCGTGAGATTGAAAACAGTGTCTTCCCTCAGAAAATGCATTTACGTTTCTCGTTATATTACACAGGAGAAAAGTGAAAAGGCACTGAACAACCACCCATCATTTTGGATTGAATTTGAAGAAAACTCATGACGAACAACGTTTTCGTAAAGCTCCGTTTTCAAAATAATTTCCGTCCACACTAAATCGCGGGCCTAACTGTAGATATAAAGCGTTTTCAAATTTCTCCGGCGCAGTGTAGACTGCGTCTGATTGGACCGGTTTTCACAGGGGTGACGAATTCCCACGTAGACTCTGTGACCCCCCCCCCCTACCCCCTGTGATATTATTTTATCATGTAAGCCTGCAGCCAGCCAGCGATAATATAAAATAGCAGTCACAGGGGGTAGGCGGTCACAGAGTCTATGTGGGAATTCGTCACCCTTTTCACAAGAAGATCTAATTTGTTCGTATTCTCGGCACTGGACTGGATCTAGCATGCTACTGAGGCTAATTCGGGGAGTCTTTTCAAATGCAAATGAATTAATCACTTTTCATTGATATTCCCCGACATGAGCCTTCATTTCAAGCTAGTTCCAGTTCCGTATCGAGAATCCGAATATGGATTCTTAGCATAACAAATCAGGGAAACTGGGCATGTGGATCACGTGATTCTTTCTAATTTCATGAAAATGTACAGTCTTTTTATTGTAGGTCGTGTCGGAACGATCAGTTTCAAAGACAAAGTAGTAATTCTTGTTATTTATGTGCAAAGGGATAAGGTTAATAAATGAATCCAATACGATGTAAAAGGTAAGACGTTTACCGCATTAGCTCTGTAATGTCGTCGCTAAAAATACAGTCGGTGCTGTGTTTATGCACTTACAAGTTATTAGATTTTGTGTTACCTGTGGAGCCTCCGTTGCCAGAATTCGCGTCGTTTTCCTCATGCTGTTTCGTACTGTTTTCCAATTCTTCTTTGTTTGTCTCCCCGTTCTTTTCAGACTCGCCCTTTCTTTGAGCAACATGACTCTTTGAAACGGAAGACGCAAGTCGTCTTAAACGGCCAAGAACCTCCGGAGTCACGTTCATTTTTCCCCACAACGTTCTTGCAGTCTGATCATTTCTTTCAGCAGGTGTTAATTTGCATCATCTACAATAGTTAACAACAAATCAAAGCGAGAAAACGCAAACTTGTGCCACTGCCACCATAATGTACCGTTTTTGATTTCCTATGTAGTGTTTGTTTTTACGGTGAGATCTGTTTGTTTGTTTGTTCTTTTTTTTTTCTTGTTATTGATAATCGATACCAATCGATAACCACACGAATCTTCGCCCTCGATTGGTATCGATTGATATCGATTGTCATCGATTATCGATTCTATCGATTGGATACACCGGAATTTTCTGAGAATTTTCAAATAACATTCGTGGTGTAAATCCTTAATTGCACTCGCATTGATTCAATTACCTGTACTTATTTTGTTAATGAACAAGTACACACAAACGGCAAGCTACCTTACTTTATCTGTTGACTCTATTGTACTTGCAATTTTATTACTTTATATATAACAGTATTATTAATGAGCTAGCCCACGTACACACTCTTTTGCAGATGACAAATTGGACGAGTAGAAAAGAGAAAAAATAGTAGGTTTTCTGTTTATTCGAAACCAAACATCGTAGATTAATTAACAATGGCAATGTTTATTTATCCTTGAAAACTGTAAGCCGGTTATCAGAACTTCAGTTTAAATTTCCGAGTGCCTCGGCTCGAAGGCAAAACAAAATAATTCAACCACAACAATCAGTTTTGTTAGATTACTGAGTACCCTAAGTCACCCGACCGAGTAATATTTTCGAACCGGTTTTTCAGTAAAGAAAAAAAACAATAAACCTGAAACAGATCATTACTTCACGCAAAACTCTCGTAATTTAAATTCCAAAATTGCCACTTTTTCCCAAAAAGGTGAACTTTTAAAAAAAATTTAAAATATTTAAGATTGGCAATAGTGGCATTTATTTGTCTCTAATACGTGTGTGTCTGTTGGGTATGCTGTCAACAAATATGGGGCCAGAAGCCCTAGCCAAGGTGAGCAACATTTTGATTGGACGATATTTGGTTCAACAGACAATGAGGGGCAATCTCCACTTGGTAGTCTGCTCACTTTTTCATGTGCTGCAGTTTGTTATTCTAATTTTTAAAATATTATCATTTACCTTTGGCATGATTAAACCGCCTCCGTTTGCATTTATCATCACTGAGCTGTAAAAAATAAGTGTTTTGTTAGTAACAAAGATTGGTAACATTCAGTGTTACATGAAATCATTAACATACTTTTCATTTCAGCCGAAGACCATGACTGAAACGACAGGCCAACGTATCAGCCGAGAATTTTGCAACTCAGGGAGCTGTAATCTAGTACAGCTGCCACGTATGACGAAAACGGAACCAAACGTCATAATCAAAACAAAAGATTTGAATTTGATAACCATAGTTACTATCAGTGGTTAATTTCCTAAAACATCGACAGCTGAATTCCACCTGTGTTGAGGGATGATAAACTTAAGAACCCAATATATAAAATATAAAGGTACTGATGCGTAAGGAGGAAATTTAAGTATCTTAGACTTGTCTGACGCTTGAGGCGAGCTTCCTGTAGAGCTGCAGATTACATGCTATTCGTGATTACGTAAAGAGGTTCCCATGAAATTTGCATAACTTTTTTCAATGCCGTACGACAGACTAGACAAGCCAGTATAGCATACCTTGAGCAAGTGATGTTTAAATTTCTGTTATGAGATCCTAAGTTCGCTGTGAAAAACGTTAAAATCGTGCGGTTCATATGCATGTGTGGTCTCGCTGGTGGGCCCGTTTGAATGCTCACCAACTCAGGAAACGCATTACTACTCAGACACACCAAACATTAGAAAAACTGTCTGCTCAGGGTTGCTCAAGCACAACAGCGGTCTCTGGAACGAAAAACTGTCCATTTCTAACCATAGCGTGGAATGGCACTAATACTAACGACGCGAATAAACGACAGGCGGAGTAAATTCATATCTTTTATGTTTCTGTCCGTTTTGTAAAACCTAACAACTTCATCTAAAAAAGGTACATCTTCATAAAGCTTCCATGGTGTCATTGGCTCTAACTGTTTTTTTTTTTTAAAGTTGCTGTTCATACTTAAGAAGCTCAAAAATTCTCAGTCGATACGAACTAGTTCACTGGACTGTGACAAAACATTGACATTCGGGCAAATTCGTGTAATTGAAAATCACTTTATGAAGAACACACCGATTTCATGAAATCAAGTATAAAAAAAAAACGCCGCTCACTCACCTTTGAATTACTTTCGATACTAACGCTCTGACTCTAAAACTTAGGTTAAAATAACGAGGAAAACGCAGCTGGGCGCTACTTGACAATAAGGCGGTAACACAGTCTGTATGGTAATTTCGGTTCATATGTTAATTTATTCACATATTCCATGCATTGTGTTGACTACAGCTTTGGTTTTTTTAACCACAGAGCACAATATCAGTACTTTCTTTGCTACAGAATACTTCGTTTTGTTCTGGTTCACAATTAATTTCTACATCGCACAATTCAGTACAGTGGATGTTGCACACGATGCGTTTTTCAGGGTCTTCCTAAAATGGCGTTATTGTTTTTTTTTCCCAAATAAGTTAATCATCTGTTAAAGATTAAATAACAAAAATATTTTCGTTGCAAATCAGCAACCCATATAAGGCAATTGAGACTCAAAGCACTGCCTGCCTCTACATATCAATACATCATAAAAGAGCAGCGAGTTCGTTGAAGATTTCCAATATATCATCCGATGAAGCTCGTGATTTTTAAACGAAAATATACAGAGACATGAAATGTTCATGTTACCTAAAGTTGATGCCACCTTCATGACTTGTCACGTACATACAATTCGAATCCATCTCGTTGGCGAAATAACATAAAATTATTGTCTGCGTTGATAAATGTTGCGATCTGAGGATCATGTGACAGATATAGACATTAAAACAAATCAACCTATGGAAACCAACCACGCGTTAAATATTCACAAATAAACGACCCGCACTAATTAAGAACTTTGCGAATTCCCTTACAATTTACATGACAATAGTATTATCTGCCAAAGATAACGAACTCATTTATGTGTGGCGCCGCGGTGGCGTTTGTCAAGAATGCCATTTTTTAGTAGGAGTTCCGGATGCCGTCATCAACAATGCGAAATAGACATTTCATATCAAAGAGCATTATTTCTGTTACTATAAATGGAACTAAACAAAGACTGAAAAATGTCAACAGCTGTCACTTCGGTTGAAAGCAAGGCTCTCACTATCGAATTTCATCTTTCATTTATATTCAAACTTTGAAAAAGCGCTATTGTAAAAACTACTGTAAAAAGACAGACCTGTCTATCTAACTGTAAGCTAGGAAAGAATCTTGACTTAATATATAATCAATACGTGCCCAACAAATGCGGCAAAAACGATAGTTTTCTCTCAGAAACACCAAAACTCAACATTATCTTTGATGATGTATTTTTGATGTAAATCAACGTCCAGTTATGGGCTGCGGCGACAGACCCGAGCGTCTTGTCGCATGAAAGACAGCATCAACACTGAATTGTTCCCTCTGTTTGACGAAGTAAACGAGACGTGTGCATGATTCCAGATCGACTGCCGTCTCAAGCTTGGCGCCTTAGTTTGGCTGAAGTAAAGGTCTCCCTGAGGCCAATGATGTGAACTGACAGCAGTAAGACATTGTCTAAATGACACGTGGAGGTTCCACTCCACACTGAATATTTCACCACGTACCTACCCCATGATGAAGAACACATCCTAACCAAACTTACTTGTATTCCGAGAAAATTCATTAGTTCTAGAACATTCTTTCTGAACTGACCCTGACACGTTCGTATATCAGATGAGAATCTTTGTAAAATATTAAATATTACCGGATCCGTGACACCGTGACTTTGGGACGCAGTCATTGGGAAGTTATTGATGTGTTAAACCGACTCATTTTGAGCTTTTATAAAGCTCAGAATAATTAATAAATCATCCGCCAACGTACGAAAGATAATTAAATTTGAGACCCAGTGTCAACTTTGTCCAGTTATTCCTCCTCATATTCTCTATTCTCGTTTTAATTATACTGTTTAATCAACAAGAACAGCTCGCGCTGTACAGAAGAGATATATTTAGCGCTACAGTAGCTGTTGTTTCAACTACACACGCCGCACAACTTAACCCTGTTGTTACAAACCTTTCTGTGTCGTGTCGTGTTGATACACATCGGCTAACTTTGTGTTAGCTCATTCCGGGGAAATAACCTCAAAGTAACCGTTCAAATTGAGCGTTTTCCTATTGTACAAAGGCACGTTTCCGTTATTAGACCGCACTCACCTGATAACGTTTTTAGATCAGAAACTGAAATGGACTGAGTTAATATTTCCACATCAGGCTATAATTTTAAAACGTATCAACTCTTGATCGGGTCACACTTCAACCGCGCAAAAGCATGACGCATTTCCGGTTACATCATTATAATGTTGACAATCGGCCCGTGCTTGCAGTGACAAAATCTATCCAGCGTCAAAAGGCTGGATTATCTATGTTTGATAAGCCGTAGCAAAATCTCCAGCAGTGTTGTCCAGACGAACTCACGCAATCCGCTCTTTCTGTATAATTTGCATAACTGACACCGGGTCAACACTTAACAGTAAAGTTCAGTTACGTTTACATTCTATGAATATTTAAGAAATCAAATATTTAGCGCAGTCCTTTGCTGGTATCGTGTGTCCATGCATTGTCTCTCCAATATTCAAAATGGCAAATTTGTTAGAGTTTGGACTGGTCGTTTGTTAATGTGAAAACCAAGAACAAATTTTGTTAGATTTTATAAGAAACGTGTTAAATCTTCCCTATTAGTTTCAGGGCATTTGACATATCGTTTTGACAAAGACCAGCAGGCTGTTGTTCAACTAGCTATGCTGCCTTGGAACAAGCAACCTTCCTAGGCTTCAGCCGCTGTTCGGTACAGGCGCCCACGGGAAGGAACTTAGACCAGACACGACAGAGCGGTTCCATCTTTTTCCGCTGGTAATGTGGTCCGTTTGACCGCTAGCTGCTATATTAAGTGGCTTGAATGACCTTTCAAGACTTTCAAGAAACTTCTGGCCTCTGTCCAGAAAACAACGGTTTCCTGAGTGATCCACTTGTTCATTTACCTGTGTCGAACGGACCTACTGTTCCAGTCTCGCTTTTTTCTAAACTGGTCAGAATGCGTTCAAATGTTTCAGCTTGTAATGTGTCTTTAAAATGTCACTGTAAACAGACTAGCGAAAGAGAAAGTGAACGTTGAAACAACAAACGTTGACACCGGCAAACCCATCATCCAACCTACAGTGGAACCTCGATATAACGAAGGGACTGGCAAAATAATTCGTTATATCACGAGGTTTTGTAGTATCGAGGTTCTTTTCCATATATTTTATTAGTATATACCACACAAGTGAATAGTGCTTTTCGCGCGCGCTGATTGGCTAGCCCGGAGTTACTATTCACCTCCGAGCAGCCGAACAAAAACAAAATGGCTTCTCGTTTCAAATAAAGTTACTCTAAACAATTTAAGTTACTCTTTGGTCCGCTAGTTATTCAGCTTGTGTGGTATATACTAAAACAATTATTCACCTCAGTATCGGTGAATAATTGTTAACTATTACGTGGACCAGGAAAATCGTTCGTTAAATCAAGGTTCCAATGTAGATAGATTTATTCGGGATATTTTTTGGAGAATTTTAGACACTGAAAAGAAAGTTTAGACAATGAGTATAGTCTGGTAGAATGTACGAGCAACATTTGAGGATTACTAGCTCCCAGGTGACACTTCGAAGCTAATTGGAAGGTAACTGAGGTTTATATAGGGAAAAATATCGCGAAAGTGTTTATTTTAGTGAACTTGAGGGCTTACCCGGAAAGCAAATATGGCTGATTCCAGTGAGGTGATTGTCTATATGCATATATGTATATAAACAGTTAAAAAAATTTTCGACAATTGTAGCTCTTCTTTTAGGGAAATTTTGGCAAGGATTTTGGACCACTTTTTGGGAACAATGTTTCTAGGCCTAAACTGACTAACGAATGAAAAATACGAACGAACGAATTACAATTCCTGTCAAACCGCCAACAAACGTAAATAATGATCATTATCATTAATGGCCTAGTGATGAATGAAGAGCTGGAAACATTCAGTTTAATTGCTTTCTTCCTCGTATCCTGCATCATAGGTCTATTTCAAGTCACGATATCAGTTTTAAAAAATTGTGGTCATAGATATTTGATAATTGTGTTTGGTGTCACAACAAGATAATCAAACTTTACTTTACTTCTCATCTCTGCTGTAATGTCGCTTATATGAAGTGCTCTTTTACGTCTAGTCTGACCGTATAATAACGTGCAATTTTCTTGACAGGCCATAAGGCTAACAAAGAGGGTCTTTTGCTTTTAGATCCTGAACACAATATACTGACTCTGGCATAAAAAAATATTCAAGAAGTTCCGAGTTGAATCATGAAGATATCACTCCAATGAAGAAAAACGTTTAAAAAATCAAGGTGAATATTATTTTTATTGAGCTAAAGTTTTCAAAACGCATTAAGGCCTTGAATGCCGTATATTTCCTTAGTTAGTATTTATGAATTTATCAGTAAGATTCGCTGACCCTCTTACTAACACTGAATTCCATTCAATTCGTGCTAGTTCTTGTTCTCGTATAGTAGATAAACATAAACTTCGATGTGGCGAAGCATGTGAGTCAAATTGAGGAGCCGGCGAAATATTTTGTTTGATTTCTATTCAAGATAGTTGACTTTCTTGTATATGCTCGGTACCATCTTTTTACATAATAACTTAATAACTTAACCTTTTTTTCTGATATCTACGATCTACCCTCAAAGTTAGTTTCCTTCACTAGCTGTTCGTCTATGTAGTAGTTTAGGCGATTTCCAATTTATTTTCATTTATATGCGTTGAAAGGCCTGCCTCTGCAAGTCGACATAGCTTTATAAAGGTATATTGAAAGTATTTTCCATTTGGCTCGTTTTCAATGTTCTCGTATTGGAAAAACTGTCCGATTCATAGTCACACAGAAAAATTGGTGAACAATTCAGTAAACAATGTACAGGATATCATTTGAAAACGTACAGGGTTCGGCTAAGCTTGTCAACCGGTGTGAATTTTCATAATTTCCACCTGGCCTAGCGAAGAGAAAACTAAAGCGACGCGCTTAAAGTAGTGAATTAGCATTTCATAACGTTAACATCGATTTACAGTGACGCCAGATCATCTCGACGCTTTTAAAAGCTAAACTGGTGCAGGACAAATTGCGGCTTTAAACATAGTCACCCGGCTGGTGAGTAAGATTGAAACTCAGCTGATTCTCAGCATCATCTAGAAAGTGGATTAATTCTAACATGGTCCCAAAAATTAGAATTTACGTCGGAAGTTAAGACGAACACAAGCTTTCTTTTAACGGATACAAAGGTCATTCGTGGAAATGACATTATTTCAAGTAAGATTGTCGGGTGCGCGCAGCAGTCATGTCCAGCGGCACTTAGTTATGTTAGGCCAGTATACTTTTGTTTATTTTTTAATTCCCGGCCAAAAATCTACTGAAACTTATAATTAGCATCTAACATAAGTCTACAATAAATTACAGATTCAAAATATGTCCTGAGAACAAGCACTAAGACCGCACATTTGACTTGTTTTTAGTTTGCTCATAAAGTTGTCACGTTGTTGCAGCGCAAAGTTCGTCGCCAGGTTTTTTGGTTGAAAATGGAAATTATGTAACATTAGCATATACAAAATAAGCATGTGAATCACTTAAATGTTGGTATGCAGAGGGAACAAGTCCCATCGTGTGGACTAGCCATTTTTGCCACAAAAACTAGTCGCGGGGACTAAAATTTGGTCCTTGCGACTAGTCCCACGAATTAAAACTGGTTTGAACTTTTTGGACAAGTTCCTGGGACTTGTTCCTCAAAACGCTTCGTGTGAACAGCGCGTGCACGAGTGAACTGCACATGTTAATGACACAATCCTGCCGTGTGACTTGGTCAAGGATGCCGTATTTGAAACCATGATACCGCTTTGTAATTAGCGGCTAAGCTCCCATTGGTGCAAGCCTTAAGACATGACCGACCTTAATTAACTTATTACCGAATGCCGCGGCTACAAAACCTCCACCGTTCAACTCCGTATTGTTATTTCTTGCAACAGTTCAGCTGTAAACCCACGTTGTAAGGCAATTTCTTGTTTGCACATCTATTTTATTGCTGTTGATTTCTGTCAAGGCAAGTATAATACAATCATCACTAAGGTACGTGCTAATGATTACTTTTTTTACATATTTTACAAACTTTTTTTCTGCGATGGATTGCAACGGAAAATTCTTAACATTCATCACCCAGTAGATGTGATCACAGTTATTCTCTATTGCCGACGTACTGATCAAATTTCTTCTTCAGTTAATTTCTTTCCATTTCAAGACAGTGAAATTTGCAAAATGTGCATGATCTTATTTCGTCCAATGACCTACTCTGAGTTCCAGGATCCTACAAAACATTTTTGGCAACATTGACGTACTGTTTATTTGCACAGTTACTCACTCGCTTGTGATTAACGTCTTTAAAATGCAATCCTGTAGCTAACTAATTGCGGTGTTTATGGGACTGGCCGGGCAGGGAATATTGAAGAAAGCCATGTTTCTGATGAAATATGGGTTCTTTAGTCAAGCAACAACCCAGTAAAAAAGGATGAAATTATACACTAACTTACTATTCTCCTAACTAAAGACCAGTTTTGTTTCGTAAAACAATTTGATGTTTTCCAGTGTCTTCTCTCAAATTCAAATCTTAGAAGCACATCCATTCTAGGAAAGTAGGGGAAATAATATTTTTTATGTAATGTCATCGTACCCAAATTCGCAATAAGCGAGCCAAGCCTGTGTCTACTGTCTTGATGTCCTGCGATATCAAGTACGTTAAAAACGTATAAAAACTCTATTTCCTATAGAGGGGCTGTCCTCTGGAACGCTATAGGGCGAACACATAGATCGATACTGGAGAGCACAGACCTGAAATCTTTTTTGAAGAATGTTATAAATTGTAACACTTTTAAGGAATTCAATTTTAATGTTTTAGCCCCACAAATAATTAACAAAAGATCGGAGAATTTTATTTATTTTTAACTATTGATCTATTTATCTATTAATTGTAGTTATTTTATGTTTCTTATTAGTACACGACCCCACAAGCTTGTTAGCTTTGACGTTTTGTTATCGTGTATAAATAAAGGTTGTATGTATGTATGTATGTATGTATGTAAGCTGGTCTGATATGGCTGCGATATCATGCTCACTTACGGTGAATTCCTGAATCGTACTTTCACGTGCACATATTCACTTTTTATATTTAATCTGATGGCACCTTTCTGGTACGCCTCGGTGACATATCAGGTAAATTTGGCCTCGCGGTGACTATTTTGGCCTGACTATGTCCCGCTACGAACTATGCCAGTTTATCTAATATGCCGCTGTAGTGTACCAGAAAGGTTTGATGTATAAAAAGTGGATATGTGTATTTCCTAGATAAAGACTTATTTAAACTCATTTTACTTAATCGCACATTTTTGTACGCTTTGGTGAAATATCCGACGAGCCATGGCTCGTATTTTGACGAGACGTAGCGGTCGATGGCGAGGGTTAGGAATTTACCGTGCGCAAATATTACCCAGGCATTTACCGTAACCAAATTCTGGCCATGTAAGTATGATATCTTAGACATATCAGGTCAGTAACTTAATATCCAAAGATATCAGAGTAGACTATCTAAAAGTCCTCTCCAATAATATTTCCATAGTTAGTTTCTCCGTTGGAAACGGAGACGACTGGAGACGACTATGTCGCTCGCATATGCGCATTCGTCGCTCAAAGGTTTTCGTCACGCAAAGATTACCCTCTCGCTTCGCTCGAGAGAGATAAGTAAGTCAAGGATAAAGAAAAGGTCGACTTGTGGCAAGTGTAGATATCAGGGTAATAGGCACGGCCTCTGATTGGCTACTTGCAAAACGTTCAAACTTACTCTCACTAGCAATCGGGTTTGTTCCATTCCCTTTCAAAAGGCATAAGGCAACCGAAATGATTATACGACAGCCAGCTGCTAGCTGCCTCATCTCAGAAAGTTATCACGTGTAGCGACCCATTTATAGCAGTGTCGTGATATTCATTGGAGCAACAAGACTGACGTATCTACATATGATTGGTATGGGTAATCAAATGGTGACGAGTGAAATTAGGAGCTTCAAAGCAGTGAAGTGATCAGCCCCGAGTACTGGTGTTCTGTTGTTTCTGGTAATACCTCTCTAATGTTGCAGTCCTTTTAAATTGATTTCCCTGTTGAGGTATGTGATAAAATGTGGAATATTGATGTGAATGATCCAGTTTCGTCGAAAATGAAAACAATTGAATAATTGAAAAAAAAAATGCGTCAAACTGTCTGAAACGAGAAAGCATCAATATACGAAGAGATTGTGTAGAGAAAGTTCAATGATTTTGGAGTTAGGTTTTTAGTTTTGCGTTTTTTATTTTGCTGTACAGCTATGGAAAGTAGGAAAGGACAACATTTGGCTAAGTAGGGAAATAAGAGCTGTCGAAGCAAAACGATGACGGTTTCGATCACATCCAGGACGCTGCTGTAAAAATTAACAGCTATATCAACAATTGCACAATGGTGAATTTACCATTTTAATATTCATTGACCGGACTGAGTAGAACATATATTTTCTATTGTTTTAAATTTTGAATCTATTCTCTTGGTTTTCGCAACACATTATCACCATCAATAAGATAATTTTGACTTAAACCATAGTTAATAAACGCAGCTTTGAAAATAATCCATCCACGAAATCTCCTGTTAGTTAATTTTATAGTTTGGTAAAAATAATTATCGTCGAAGACACACGTCATTAGAAAGGCATAATGTGTCATTTTGCCTGTCAATCAATTTTTGACAGATGTTCGCAGTAAAAAACCCTGAGACATCAGATATTTGCATAACATAAAGTGAGCTAGCGTCGCAAACAGACTTAAGCTTTGACGTGGTTCAAAAGAACTGGAAGGTTCCGAAAGCTGAAGTGTTTTAAATTTGTTCCAATCTTGTCGTTCAGAGCTAGATTCATAATAATGTGTTTTCTTTTGTTTTGATTTTTTTTCTTTTTTTTGCGAATCTGTCGCGGTGGATTTATGTAATTCTTCAGTTTTAAACTGCCCAAGGCCATACTTCTGGCAATCCAACATTCTGTTCGTGTATATAACTTGTCAACGGCAAGTTCTAAAGAAAATTCTTCTCGTATGAAAAACTGTTTTGGGGGGGGCCATACTCCGAGCACAGCGAAGATCACGGAAGCTAGGAATTAATGTTTCGCGCTTAGTAAAATAGGTCCGTTTCATTTTCGCAGATTTAAAACATTAAAAAACGAAAGTTTCGCTGTATATCTATTATCAGATTTGAAACCGGGATAACTCCTCATAACTTTGACCGAAATAAGGGACGTGAGACCAAGCTGGCGTTTTATTACCCTTTATTACCCTTATTTATTTATTTTTAGCCTTTTCCAATAACAATGAGCCAGTAGTGTCAAGTTTCTTTTATTCAATTCTCTGTTTAAGATTAAAGGTTTCTTTACCCTTTCTTGATATTTCTTATAATTCAAGAAACGATAAACTGATGAAATCCCACACATACATTAGCTATGTAATAACACGAGCGGACAGCATAGCAAAGAGCAAAACAGGCTTTTTTCTTGAATTGTCAAACAATCGACAAGCAGATGGCTCTTCTATTGAACTCACAGAACGAATCAAACACTGATGGTTTTTTTCATTCACCTTTAAGTTTGGCATTCATGGCCTGTACAATTCCTTTGATGTGGTCAATGTCCACGAATTTTCTCTACGGGAACAGACGTTGCGTGTTTGTTTGTCGAAAAAATATCACGTCAAAAAGACTGATTAAATTAAAAGTGGAGCGAACTGCGCATACGTGAAATATGCTGCTAATTATTCCATAAAAGAAGCGCTATTGTTTCAATTAGTGAATGTATGGTAAAAGCTCCCTATAGTGAACTGAAGCCGCCAAAGACATTTTGTCATCTAGAGCTTAGTTCATTGCCAATGCATTTGTCGTTTCTATGTCAAAACGACTGCATACGAAGGTCCAACTGCCTGCTAGATTATTGAATTAATGTTATACCTAACAGCGGGAGCAATGTGCCGGAAAGCGTTTTCTTTCGGCACATCCATATTGGAACTCAGACATAAAGAGGTAAACCGTTACTTTTTTCCAAATAGTAAGTTGCTAGGAAATTGTAATTGAATAGCAGTAGCGATACTCGATTTAAAAGATTTTGAATATGTACGTAACTGAAACGAAATGCTGAATTAACCAGCCGAGCTATTTACTACATTATTATATGAATTAGTATTGATAATACAAAAAGGAAATTTGCCTGCTTTTTGCAATCGTAAACTTTATGTGAGCTTAAGTTAGGATATATATTTATTGGGCGTTTGTAACAACATCTTCAAGAGGCTTGCATGTAAAAATTGCAATCGCCATGAAATAATTTTAATATCGCCCATCAACCTTTTTAATTTCTTGTATCGCCAAACACCTGCTGGTCCTAGTTGACATTATCGGCAAATTGTTTGACACGTCTGATATTAAAAGATTGCCGTTTTTAATTCGTCACTCAATAAAAAGATCTTCTGACAGCAACTTATAAAAGCAGACTTAGCAGCGCTACATAAACATGAACCACCGCAACAGAGGCTGAATCACAAGTCCTACTTTTGTTGCCACGAATTTTATTTCTTGGTAGGTGTTACGCAGAAATTTGTCCGCAGAAAAAAATACAGACATCACAGTAAATGCAGATGTTTTTAGCTTCTTAAAATAACTGAAAAGTATTCTCTGATGAGATACGCTGCTTTGAGCTAAGAGGGGACGCCTACCTGTCTAACGGGAAAATTTTCAATAAATAGGAAATTGAATGAGTTTATGGAGTTCAGCTCCTAAAACCTGACTGCGCATGCACTACCGGCCATCTAAGGCACTCTTTATCATGGCCTGGGTGATTGGCCACAGCATAAAACGTTAACTACTCCAATATTTATAACATCCTGCATATCTACGATAGAATTGTTGCAAAATGATCTTCAAATAACCGTATTGTGTCAGTCGGTTTTCTTCTTTTAGCGTCAAATTTATAATGTGTGTGCAAATTATGCCACGTACAGCTGTAAGCTCGTGTTACAACGTCTACTTTTAAAACATATGATCCTTTCCAAATCTTTCAGACAAGAACGGGTGGTGTGGAGAACATTTAAAAAGATGACGTGTGAGATTGCATTGTGTAACAACAGGCATCAACGTAAAAATACTCGTTTTATCCCGGGGGGGTACTCCCTATAATGGCCTATTCAGGCTTCAGGTATATAAAAGGGTAGGGATTTCACAAGTTTAGGTATATGAAAGGCTAGGAAAATTTTCATTCGGGTATTAAAAAAAGCCTTGAATTAAAACAGATCAAGCAGACGCATCTTATGTCTGTTTCATTTTAATGTATTTCGTACAGTGCTGAACTCAATCAAATGAGGAGCTTTGACTATTAACAACTGAATTTCACAAACGTTCAGGCTTCAGGAGTAATCGTCGTTTTATTGCGGCAGTTCTGTTTCGCCGATGGTCCAAAATTATAAGGACTACACTCATGTACCTGAAATTATAAAAATATGCTTGTATAGATATATGTATGACAGCTTGATATAATGATCAGGAAAGGCTTTCAGTCAAGGTATAATTGTACTTTAGTGGCTAATTCGTAGTTTTTGTCGATATGATCAGCCGGACAAGACAAAGTTCGTGATGAAGGGGAAAACACAAATAGACGAATGAAAACGATATTTAAAATATAGTGAGTTAAACACAGATCATGATCATTGTAGAACTAGATCAGTAAGTAAAACATATGACAAATGAAAATGGCTAACACAAAATGTGAAAGAAGACAAAATATGACATAAAAAATATCGTAGTCTGTTAATTATAATCCCTCGACTTTTGAAATAATTCTTAAAATGAGAAAACAGTTACAAAAACTAAAATATGCAGCGGATATGCTGGGGAATGTTAGAAAAATCAGAAGAAATAAAAAGTTTCTAAGATATAAATCTTTCTCGATTTGAAGTGTTGTTTCTGTTTTCAGAGTTACTGAGAAGATGGAGGATTCAGAAGTTCTTCCAAAACGCAGGTAAGTTTGACTGAAAAATCGTTAATATAAACTTGGGTCACTCTACTCAATTCTGTTACGGAATATGTTACGGAATATGTTTCGGAATATGTTCTGTTACGGAATATGTTTTTGCCATACTTCGTTGAAAAAACGATATTTCTGGAAATAGCAGCAATTGCAACAATATAATGATAATAACATTCAAAGAATGCTGTGCATCAAACGCCGAGGGACATCACTGAATTTTTTGAATTTTCCTTGAATTGGTCCGATCGAAAATGAAAATAATCTTTACACCAACACACAAAAAACAAACGTCAGTGTTCAATTAATCTGATATTGTTTCTTGTTTGACGAATCCTAAACTCTTAACTTATTACCAGTTTCCCCCTCATCATGTGAAGCGTGCAAATGTTAAATGCACCAGGCTTTCTCAGGCTTTACGTGCGTGGAATTAATAGTCATGTCAGCAAAAAGAGTCGCACGCAGGGCGTTCGCATATTGTGCGTGTTTCGTTCTCACCAATTGGGGCCAGTAAGATTCACGAACTCGCCTGGGAACGCTCGCGAAAGTAAGGAGCTAAGCTGTAGATACTACAAGTGAGCTTATTGGATGACCAGTTGGTAAATGGTAAATTAAAGAATATTTTCCATTCACAGAACTTTTGCGTACCTAAGCAGACGAAGGAGCGCTAGGAGTATAATTTATGGTCTTGAAAGAAATAATTTCGTTAATTTGAAAATATCAAATGAGTCTAAAATAATTCACGGAAAAAATTGAAGATATGCTTAAATTTGCGTGGGATTAAGACTGGTTACTCAAAATATTAAGCCTAATTTTTAATCAAAGTTCGTCTGTAAATTTCTTCTCTCGTTTATTACAGGAAGCTAGACCCGTCAGAAGAAGAACCAAGTGGTAAGTTAGTTTAGCTTTACCTTAAGCTCTCCGTTATTTTCTATCAAAATAGCAAAGCGTTACGTAAATTGAGCTTAGTGGCCCATCACAACTGTCGCATCCACATTTTATATAGCCTGGAATTAGATCAGTGAGGTTCAGTTGCTTTCAAAAATTATTATTAGGTGATTTTTCTGCTCATACTTATCCCTTCTGACTTGCTATTATGGATACGACCCAGGTGTGTGATCATTCAAATTTAAGCTGTTGGGTAGCACTTAAATTTGATGACGTTTTTTTATACTGGGAGAGGCTATTCTAATATTTTAGTTCAAAAAATATAACTCGACTTTGTGAAAATGCAAATGAAAGCTATTGAGCAATATTGTACTCTGAAAGGTGTTTGTGATTCTATGTCCTTTTCAGTTTATTTGTCCCAAGCGACTTTCTAAAATTGTCTAAATTTACTTTCAAAGGGCAAAAAGTAAAGGATACATTTTCCTTGGAGAATGAAGGCAACGAAAAGACAGCGACAAGCTACAGCATTCCAAATATCTCCAAGAAAATAAAGTGGCACTTTAAGCAAGTCCGCCCTGAAGTCCTCAAATGCTATCGAAGTATCGTTGATGGGTTGGATCGTGCTGGATCGGCAGGTAAAAGTAGAGATGAGAATAAAACCAGACCACTGCAGCAAAATGATCTGACTTCGAGGGAGGAGGAGAGAAAGGAAACTGCTTTCGCACCAAAGAGAAAGCTGGACCCCGATGGTGTTAAAAATCGTGTGTACCAGGGGTCAACTTCAGCAGCATACGTGCTGCCAACGAATAGTCACACATTCCTGAAGATTCCTCACGAGAAGTTAGGACCTTCCAAAGGTAGAAATTGAGAATAGAAAAGGAGACGTTCACTTAAACGTACTCGTAATAAACAATAGCTTCTTACCTACTTCTTTGACTATATCTTTTGAGATCTTCGATAGAGAAACGAAAGATTCCAGTTAGTCGACAGTTATTCTCCTAAGACTGATTCTCAAAGTAATATATAGCTCTTACAAAAATAAGCTAAAAACGTCCGAATAGGCGCCGAAAATTCCTAAACGTTTGCAAATGTTTCAACATATCTTACATGACATTTTGCACAAACTTTACTCGAATTACCGTGAACCCTAAACAATACCAATAAAGATTGAGCAACCATTAACCACTTGGAATGAATGAATGAAATGCAACGAGTGCAATAAGTATGGCCGTTACCATGGTAATAGTCCGCACTAAAGAATCTCGACCAATAAGAAGCTAATCAACGTCCAATAACTGTTAGCTCAATGTTTTAAATTCCTTTCCCTTTAGAAATCAAGAATGGATGCACCATAAATAACCAAGCACCAACCCAGCAACTTCCGCTTTCGCGTTTGATTCTTGATCCTCTAACTAAAGAGAGATTGCACAACGTAAGTCTCATAGATGTCAAATAGCATGAAAAATTGTAGTTATTTAAGTTTAAATTCATGAAATGATAACAACATGTCTCCTTGTTCATGAGCCAACCTTGTTTTCGACAGCTATCGATCGTTTTGTTGTTAAAAGCGCAATGTAAGAAATACATTATTATCAAATTATTAGTATAAGGAACTCAATAGAATTCCTTTCGACAAGCTGTTTCTTGGTTGCTGGTATACGTCAAGTAATGAAGTCGGGTAATTAACACGTCCATGTGTATATCTAGTCTTACTACGTCGCTAGCTCTGCAGGCAAGAAGAAAATCCTTCCTGTGAATAGCCCGCTTAGCATTGCTAAGCACTGAAAATGGTGTTCCCAAGGAATATAGTCAATTATTTATTGAGGGGGCATACTCGTGCCTTGTCGGAAGACAGGATAAAAAGAACGTTAACTTGGCAACATCAGGAATATCCTCACCTTACTTGTGGTCAATAACCAATTTATAATTTGGAAATGGATATTGCACGCGGGGAAAAGTAATTTGCCAGTTTGCCATAACAAAACTCGTCGACACTTTATCATTCTCTAATAGGAAATAAGGAAAATAATCAAAGTTCACACAAGAGAGGCGATGGACAGAGCTGAAAGCTTGAAGTCTCGTATATCCACCTTAGAAAGTGAAAACCGCTGGTTAAAACATAAAGTTACGTTCTTGTATGAAGCTCTAAGGAAAGAACTCAATCGCCGAAACCAAAATAAGGTCAGTTAATTAACTAAAATTTGTTGTGAAACCAACGTAGTCAACTTACGAGGTCGATGTTAATGGCCATTTCTGTGGTAGCAATGTTAACAATTTGCATTTTTTATGCCCAACTTTATTTTTGTTAATTTATTTCACAGCATTATCATCACAGTTTTTAAGTTATAAAGTAGCATTAATTAAGCAAATGAAATTAATTAATAAGGTCAGAACGGATGAACTGTACTAGGTTATGGAATACAGATTACATTCATAATTGCCTTACATAGGTTCCTATTCCAACATCAGCAAATTCCACACTCCAAGACAAGCCACAAGTTACACCAAATGAGAGTGGTTGTCTGGAAGCTTTGCTGCAGCCCCAACCGCCATCTGAATCTGTAATTGGAAATAAATCAAAAGATGAAGCATCTCATTCAATCGAAAGAGCTATCGCCGCTGACACCAACGATTTCTTGCTCTTGGGTAATGCAGTCTGTGATAAGCCTCATCAGAAGGATAAAGCATCTCCAGCTGTTGGACATAAACCAAAAATACGACCACCAGACAATATCACAATCCCCTCAGTTGAGCAAAGCATCACCAATGATCAGACAACAAAATCAGTCAGCACAGGTTCGAATGGTCCAATCGCCTCCATCGGCCAAGACACAACGCTTTCCTCTATTTGTCGTCCAAACCACGTTCAAACGTTGTACAAAGCCCCATTTCAAACTCGATTTGAACCTCCAGCAAAATCAACCATACATAGTCCAGTTTTATCTCCAATTGTTACTTTGCATCATAAAGAAATTAATATACCTTCCAATGCTAAAACTTCAAATTCTGCACCAAATCACGTTTCCCTTCTTTGTCAAGTCTTGGACGAAATCCTCGCCAGTTCTTCAAAAGGAATTCCAGATCGGTATACTTTAAACCCGTTGTGTAGATTGGAGGCCCCCACGCTACCCACGAATGTCCACAAACCTCTAACACATACCGTCACAGGAATAATGACGTCCAGAACAACCCCTACTGGAAACGAAGTGGTCTTATGTGAGCAGCACTCTGACCAAAATCAAAAGATATCCATGAAGTTGTCAACCACCCAAACTGAAAAAACCTGTGAAGGCGACAACGAAATGTCATTGGCTCAGCAGAGAGCAGCGGCAGATCTTTCTCCAATTTCACTTGATCAAGAGGCATCTAAATTAGAAAGCAAACATAGAGAATTATTTGAAAGTTCTTGCATTGTAGAGAATGAAAGAAAAAAAGAGACACCGCTTCTGGCAAACAACGGTTCGTTTTATTACAAGACCCATGCAGATGCTCAGTTAACAAGTTGCCATCTACAAACAAATATCGGTGCCGTGGCCAGTTCTAATTTACAGCTAACAAATTCGATGCCTGGAAATCCTGAGAATCCAGTAGGTATACCGGATGACATTAATATGCTGGCCCAAGCTGCACGGCTTAGTAGTAAAACCACGGACTCGATCCTTTATGCTGAGAAGTCCAGCACAAACCAAACTCCGCCACTGATTAGAACACCTGATGAGAGTAAAAAGATTCACACCGGCGATCTAAGCCAACAAGGTCTCAATAACCATGCTTTAGAAGGATATTTCGTCAGCTCTAAGTCACAAGCGTCTCAAAGACGTTTTGTTTCTCAACCCGAGGAACCCCAGAGGCATAAATGTGTCGTTAAGAAACATATTTCTATCAAGGGACCGATTACGAGACAGGTCGATGAGCACCAAAAGCCACTAAAAGTCAAAGACCAAAACTTGGGCAAAACGAAGCAGTTGAATCCTCCAGAGCACATCAACCATCGTTCCCTCCAGTACGGCGATCAAGAACTAACTTCGGTTTCTCTAAACAAATTTCCGACGATACCTTGCCATATAAATTCAGAGGAAGGTAATAATTCCCTTTCACCCACCAGATTATACTATAGTCGAGAATGTCAAGAACACACAACGAGGCAAGCTCATAACACTACACTGGCTCGAAACCATGTCATTTCCAAACCTAGGTACTTGCCTTATCCACCAATAAGACCTAAAGAACAGCAGACCCCTTTCGTTTCAGCAAGATCTAAGATTCAATACGTACCCAAAGCTAACGAAGGACAATCGCCAAAGCCAGATGGATTGCCACGACAAGTACCACCCCTCAATTGTGGTGAATCAAGACGGCCACACTTGGAGGAAAAGACCAGTGGCAAGAAGGAACTGTTTGATCAATTACCAAAATTTTTCTGTCCTCCTGAGACTTCATTGATAGATGTCCGGCCCACTGCCTCTTGTTCTTCCAGCGCCAATGCGTCATCAAAGTACAACAAGGAAAGCCTTCTGCTTCAGTTTCTCCATTCCGATCGAGAGCCATACATTCCACGTTATCTCCCAACGAGCGATCTTCGGACAGTTAATGCAGCCAATCTTCCCAGTAACAGCTCTAAAACACGCAAACAGTATGTTGACTTACAGCCACAAAGACATGTTAAGAGTAATGTAAAGAATCGAGAAGAGTCGTCGCTATGCACTAACGATAAAACAAAAAATGGAGGCACAACATCACTCTGTAAACCGGCTTTTACGGTCGGAGAAGGTTCTTTTAACAGTGCATCGTTCCAGACTTCCACACTAAACCCACGAATAGAACTTTCACATTTATGCCAGCGGTACATCACTCAACTGAGGAGCTCCCCTCGCCAATCTGACGAGACTTCTATGAACGCCACTGCTAAACTACTGCCATATACGGAAAGTAAATCACTCGATCTAAAGAACAGTTCACAACAAGGTTTGAAATTTCCAGGTCCGTATAGCTCGATGAAACGGCAAACGACCTGTCAACAAGAGGGTTATGATGCGTATGAAATGCATCTTCAAACTTCATTCTCAGAACACAAACAAGACAACAACAATCTGCCACATTACCAACAACCTCATCCTCTCCTTTACCACCAAAAAAAGTTACCAGTAAACGACAACAAGAACACCTCAGTAAAGAGTGGTTAAAATCTTGTTCTTCTTCTGAAAAGTGTCATCTACCTTGCTTGACTATGAGCGACGTAAAAGGAAAAGAATCATAAATGATAAAGATATTTCTTTGGCAAGCAGCCAACTTAAGGCGCCATTTTTATGGTCTCGGTACCCAAGACAACCGCCGAAGGTACCCTGAGTGAATTAACTTTTCATTGTGTCGTTGAAAACTTGGAACAACCGTTTTCATGAACGTCCCTGAATTGTCTCGGGTGGACGAGTTGCCTTCACTCCTTGGATCGTAAACTTTTGTTTGTATTTCCGCTGACTAATGCACAACTTGACTTGACGAAGAGAAAAATGTCGTCCAATGGTTCGGCAAATGCGAAACATAGTTAAATAATAATTAGATAAATTTCAGCTATGTATGTCAACAGCATGTTGTGCGAGCATTTTCTTATTTGAATTGTTTAAAAAAAAACTAGAAAGCATTTGTTGTCCTAGTTACGAAATGAACGCGGGCTCCTGGGTTTTAATAACATGATGCATGCAATGCATGAATATCGAGCAAAATAATAAATTATTATAAACGGGAAGCACTTATTAACTTCTTGAGGGAAAAGAAAGAAAAAACACGTCGGAGGGAAAAAAGAAAAGAAACAAAAAGATCCTGTGTTTGCCCGGCCGAGTCTCGAACTCTCCGGCCCTTCGTGCTTTCCCTTTTCAATACAGTATACCAACGCATTGAGCTAACTTAACACATAGGTCCGCAAAGCGTGTATGTGTCTAGAGCGCTTTGCATTATTGTAGTGCGGAGTCAGGGCAGTGATTAAAGCGTGATTTTAAGAGATTTAAATAAGGGGCAGAAGAAAGAAATTTAGTTTTGGAACAAAGCCAAAATATTTTCATCTTTTCTGCTTATACTG
>Ga0126337_10000147_pt1:5000-27799 | contig 27799 bp, 13 predicted proteins | sample DipCmetagenome_FD_92527 | JGI IMG/M metagenome (GOLD analysis project Ga0126337, IMG submission 92527) | Coral microbial communities from La Bocana,Puerto Morelos, Mexico - Diploria C A metagenome | ecosystem: Host-associated > Invertebrates > Cnidaria > Coral | place: La...
TAAACAATAAATTATCATTTCTTATGGATATAACTGTTAAATACTGGTATGTGTTACCTTTTTCTTTACTTTAATTTTGCCTTTGAGTAAAATTTTTCCTTTGAGATCTTTAGGAGAAGGAAGGGTCTGGATGCCAAGCTCATCAGAAAGGTTATTTGTAGCAAGCATATCTCCAAGCTCTGTGACAAATATGTCTGCCATGATTGCCTGATAATTGATTTAACATGTGATGAGGCAAGGTTAGACTGTTCTTCCTCCTTAATTTCTTTATCTAAGGAGGCTGGTGACAGTTTCCAGCACATTTCCAACAGCTACATGTTGAAGGATGAGTACTACCAGTATTTTAATAAGTGATGTTATGCAATAATGGTATCACACAAACATGGTCATTCATTGGTAAACAAGTTGCAGTCATCCTTTTTATGTAACAGTCACTATAGCAATAATACAACTTGTTAGACACCCTTAATTTTTCTTTAAGTGCTTATAACTCAAAAATAAACCTGGTGAACCACATTTTGCACTATCAAATTGTGATAAGCATGATAAAATGCAACTTTTCAATGTCTAAAAAGTTCTGTGGAGAGGGTTCAAAACCATCATTAAATAATATCTTTGATTTAAGACAAAATTCTGTGAACCTACTTGTTGCTGTTCACAGCAGTGGTTTTCCAGGGACAAGATTAAAGGAAACTCTGAAGCTTCAAATGCATACTCCTGAAATTAGAAAGAATTAAAGCACAAAATAATTTGTATAGATGAAAAATCACGTACAAGAATAGAAACATTTCTTGAACACCCCGCTGCATTCATTCACAACAGTGTGGTGCTTAATCAAAGCATCATCAGACTGAATTGTTCAAGGAGTCAAACTAAAAGAAACAAGTATGCATACGGTACAACTCAACCTAAACCAGCCTCCAAAAGTTGTTCTCCTTGATTTCCATGGCTATAATTTGTTGTTAACATTGCTTGCTATCATTTACACTATGTCTGTTGTTATGATCATTGGCTCCCTGTCAAATTTTGGGAGGCATTGTTTAGCAGCTTGCATGAGAAGACTGGGAGATTGGCAGAGGAAGCAGCCAGAGTAGGCATCAAACTTAATGCAAAAAAGTGTAAGACACTGAGGACTGGGTTTGCTAATAGTAGGGAGAACATTGTGGTTAATGGTGAAGAAGTAGAGGATGTTGAGAAGTTTGCATACTTAGGTGCTATTGTAGACAAAGAAGGCAGAGGCAGTGAAGATATTGTGAACCGTCTGCAGAAGGCACATGGTGCATTCCAGAGACTGGGGAAAGTATGGGCAGTCAGAGGAATACGAAGGAGAACCAAGACATGCAACTGAACAGTTTCCAATGCCAGTGCCTGAGACATTATTTTACAGAGAATTAGATCGTAGCAAAGAATTACAATCAAGAGAGTGGTTAAAATAGCAGAGATCAATGACATAAGCTGTGAGATATGACAAAGAAGGCGGAACTGGTTGGGACACATACTCAGAAACAACTGCCTCACAGCATTGGGGTGGACACCAGAAAATCAAAGAGCACGAGGGAGACCAAAGACTACCTGAAGAAGAACGGTTGAGAAAGAGAGAAACAAGGTGGGATGGAACAGGGAGTGTTGGACAGAAAACGTGATGGCCTTATGCGCCTACTGACGTAGCGAGACATGATGATGATGACATTGTAATTTACAGCAAAAGAGAACAAGATTTTTCTTCAACTGGTATTCTCCTTCGAAGAAACCTTCATATTGTTGTAAAAGTGGTATGTCGACTTACAAAAATGTATTTTGCTTGCAGAACATTTCATTTTATTACCAGTAAGTTATAATTTCAAAAATAACAGGAAACGGCAACTAAATGTTTCCAAGACTATAATCCTTATTAAGAAAAAAAAATTATTGTACCTTGATGACTTGCACTACATCTCTAAACCTGATTTTTGAAGTCAGTGTAAGTCCATGAGTAATGACAGGTTCATCTGGAAAACAAAGACGACCAAAAGAAGCCCATAATTTAGAGCAAAATTTTGACTTCACTTTTCATCACAACATGGAGAACCTTACATGTACATGCAAATAATAATTCTATATGTAAGTGTACAATGTAAAAAATGGTACTGTGAGGTGGCACATATAGTGGCATTCACTTCGCTGAATGAGTTGATACAATTAGTCTGAAAAAACACCCAGCCCCACACATGCCAGCTGTCTTTTAGGCTACTCATAACCTGACATTTATCAAGACATTTTCATAACTCTCAGCCAGATCAACATAAACAAAAAATGTCTATATTTGGAGCCCAAAAAAATTTAATGTAACCCTGTCAGGGAGTTAACAAGTGCATAATATCTCATCTACCTGGTCCATCCCAGCAATCAAGTTCAACACAGCGACAGCCCTGAAGAAGAGCTCTCACATACGCCTCAAGACTGGATTTGCCTTTCAACTGCCGTCCAGTCAAATATGTGTTGTGAGATGAGTTGATGAAGTAATCAGTCAATGGATGATCCATTTCCTGAAGAAGAAAGACAACAGAATTGTACTATCACAAAGTCAGAAAACCATTATTTTGCACAAAATGAGATGAATTCCCATACCAGGTAATAACCATATCTTTTGATAATATTATGCTCACCTGGTAAACAGTGCTATGTTCTGGATTAACAGGAGAGTTGTCTTTACTACGAAGATAACTGCAATTATACAGAAATTGAATTATCTACAAATCATTAGTCTTCGTAATAACTCAATGCATGCCTGTCAACAAAGAAAGAACAATTAACTGTACCAGTTACAACACTTTGTATGGAGTACATTAGCACAGAGAGGCACATTCACTGAAAAAAGTTCACTGATTTTAATTCACATAAGCAAACAAATTGTGTATATTGCAAAACCCTGACAAAGTTCAAAGTGTACACACAGGTAAACACTGAGTTAAACTGTACAGTATAATTGAAATATATTATTTAACGGTATATAATATAGAGTATGGGTGTCCAGGAACATAACAGAGTTAGTATCAGATTCTATATGTTAAGAGAGGTACTGCAGTCAAACCTCTATTAAGTGGTTGAAATTATCAAATTCCTGAAATTATTGTCAGTACTTTAATTGCGGTACTGCAACTAGATCACCATCCACCTATTTTACCCCTATCAGTGTTTACCTTTTGTCTTTACCCCTCTTAAGCTTAAACGCCTGGCTACCCAAACTTTACTACAAAAGGGGATGATAGATGAGAGTGCAAAAAAGTGACAACTAAGAAACACATGCAGTCAAAATGTGCTTATCATGATTGTCTTGATGTGATTCCATGTTCACTAAGAAAGAACCCTAATAGTAAAAAACATAGTCGAACCCCTGTTAAGCAGCAAACCCCTATAAGCCCCCACATCCCATTTCCCTGGCCTGAGGGTGGCTGCTTACAGTAATAGGGGTTTCACTTAAGTTGCTTTCAGAAGGTATCCATTAGCAAAGACACTGCTGTATTTCCAAGTTTAAGCTACCCTTTGTTTCAAGTTTAAATTAAGTCATCAAGTTGTGCTAATCCATTAAGAATGAGTCTTAGTATTCCAGTTACCTCAGGAATCCATGATAAGAAAGGAAAGATTTGCTCAATCTGTAGGACTCAGGGTTGTCTCCTGCACATTTCTGTTTGTACATCAGGTGAAACTTGTCATGGATTGACATCAGCCGAGCACAAGCTGGTATACTTAGTGACTCCTGAAAGAAACATACAGTTGAACCTCTCATAAGCAATTACCCAAAATGTTAAGCTTAGGTGGTCATTTACGTGAGGTGTTTACTTTCAAGAGCTTGAACCAAAATTTTGATTCATTAAGTATATGGTTACCCCATGTTCTAAATGTTTTATTCATGTCAAAGTCAATTCAGGGAAAACTTGTGAACTTCTCATTGAGAAATTTACGTCTTAGTCTTAAACAACCCAGGAATAGGATAATGTTGCAACAACTTATTATCTAATTTTATCTCTATTATCTTGTGGTGTCTTAAGGTGTAGTGGTCGCTAACAGCAGGTTTGAAATATACATGTACAGTGATTTTACTTGGAAACTTCTGGTATTTTAGAAAACAGGTTGCCGAGGAGAGGTGGTTGCTTACAAGTAGTGGTCGCAACCAAAAGTCGGACTGTGTTTAATTATACTCTTGTTCAATACATTATCACACGTGTTAATTTTGATTAAATTGTTACTGAGAAATATCACTGGTCAGGTGGTATTTGAACAGTATACTGGCAAAACATAAATATCACATTTTGTTTACCACTTGAGATATTTAATATGTGAAAATAGTATGTATAATCAAGTGCAGTATAAAATTAGCTTTAGGAAATGCAATATTAATTAATTATTGTAAAATGTAAAACACCTTTGCCTGGTTTCTTCAAATGAGCTCAGTAAGGTGAGATACATCATTACATTACTATTATCATCATCATTATCAAAGATTATCATTATAATCACTGTTATTATTATTATTATTATTATTATTGTTATTATTATTATTACTATTATCATTATTATCATTATTATTATTCATTTAAAAGTAAACGCGTCACTACATAGCTCTGAGGCATTAGGGACTAAAACAAGGCACAAATTAAATGAGGCATAAATGTTAAAAAGCAATTTATTTTGCTATAGTCAACTATGTTGAGTCACCATGTAAGAATTTTAATACATCATATATCAACATAATGGTCTATTGCAAGAAAGGTAGTAAGTGGCATGCATATAAATGTATGTATATGACATTGTGAATCATGTAAAAGAGCCTCTTGCCTCTTGCTCTCTGTGAAGAAATTCTGCAAACTCTGCTGGCATCATACCAAGACTAGGGTGTTCCTTTGCATACTTACAAAAGATTTCATACAACTGTGGAAACAAAAGGTAAACAGCTGTCTATGTCACGCACCAATCAGAAATTTACAGTCTGTGTAACGCACCAACTCATAGGCATGGGAAAAACAACTACAAGTAGGTGATTTTAATCCAATTGTCTTGGAAGCAAATAAGGTCCTGACAGTAACCTCTTACTAACTGAGCACAAGGGTAGATTTCAGGCACACCCTTCTCCACACCCATCTATTAGCGATGAGTTAAATAATTAATAATAACTTTTATATTAGTAGCCACAAGGTGACACTCTCCACAAACAGCAATTTATCCAGCTGTGAGCAAAAAACTACATTGTCTGTCAGCACCAAAGGATTATTGTACATGCATAAAAATTTACATTACCGGTAAGCTTTACATTTGTTGTTTCCTGCTGTCAAAAAATATGACTCCTTATACAAGCTAAATTACTGAGGGTACTCACAAATGCTAGATGTGTAAATTTCTGTCACTACATTTTAACCCTGCTATTTTGAACTCTCAGGGAAAATACAAAAATAATTAATAGTTTAAAATAGCTGATAGTGAATGACCGAAGGGAAAATCCAAGGTAAATGGTTTTGAGTTCAAAATAATGGGGAGTTTGAAATTTAACTGAGTCCAAATTAACAAGGTCCAATGGTATTTGAAAGGAAAACCAACTCTTGGTACCTGTACCTACCCGTGGTTGTTCATTGAGAGAATTAAAGAGCATCATAAAAGAGTTCCACAGGAGATTTTCATTGTGTTGGACCATCCCACACTGAGCTTCAAGAACATCCTGCAAAGCCAACAAAATAAGCATAATAAAAAGGAATAAAGGGTAGTCCATTGTATCTAAAAAATCTGACCTCCTATTCTACTCTGGTGAGAAGAACTCATGGATTCAATGACAGCCAGATAAGAGATAAGAGTACAATAATGAATTTGATCCAAAAAGGAAAAATATAGAAAACAGTAGAAAACAATAATATTCCGAGTCATAAAACCTATGTGCAGTACACTGAGTACCTGAGAGCTTTTAAGTTACTGGTAATCATAATCCTACAAAGTACAACATTAAACAACTTTGCAAAAGCCTGTTTCAGAAAGTTTTGTTCTCCTATAAAGAGCAAAACATTTGGTACTTCAGTTGCTATATTACCACAGCAAACAATTGCTAACAGCTGTAAAAAAATCAATGATAAACTACTGAGTAACACGCTTTGAAGTAAAAATGTGGAATTTTTTTTTCCATATTTATTTTTATTTAGAGGTAATCAATTACCTCTGTCAATTTAAAGATCAATCTGATCTTACCATGATAGTAATTAACTTATAAATTTTGAATAAAATTTGTTCCAATCTAAGTTATTGAATCATACAGTATTGTATCCTCTAACTCGTTAAAACTGTAAGTAAAGCTTTACAGTTTTAACCTTGACATAGTTTCTCAGGAGTTTTCTCTTAGCTCCACTGCAGCAGTGCTGAGCAAATGACAATGCCTGGTCCACTGAGATTCCTTTACCATGCCGTGATGACATCACTGACCAGTGTCTTTTTAACCAGCTTTATGAAGTAAATTAAGGAAACAATCCATAACAAATTAAATGATCCAACGTTCTAGCTGATTGTAATTAATTTTTATTTTGACATGTATTAAAATAATTAGTTACATGTATGAGTAAAAGTAAAGGGGAGGTGTGGTGGCCTCATGGTTAGTGCGCTCGTCCCCGAAGCAAGTGGTCCGGGGACATTGTGTTGTGTTCTTGGGCAAGACACTTAACTCTCACAGTGCCTCTCTCCACCCAGGTGTATAAATGGGTACCGGTAAATTGTTGGGGAAAACCTAACAAATTGCGGGGAAATGACCTGCAATGGACTAGCATCCTGTCCAGGGGGAGTAGAAATACTCCTAAGCTCCGGCAGCTATGGTCCACTTAGGATCGAAAGGCTTCAAAAGTAAAGTCTGCAGACAAGTGAAGTAGCCCATCTATAGCATCTGTAGCAGTAGGTGACAAGAAGTATTTTTTCTTCCCACAGGATTGGATCCTAGTCCATTGTCAAGTTACCTCCAGCATTACGTTTTCCAGATTTATACACCTGCAGGCGTTGAGATGGTTCCAACATATTGTATTGCCAAATGACAAATTTGGTAATAATTATTTTATTTAACAATTATTCACTGAAGTGGAGGTAAGTATTCTCCACTTTCACTGACCCTGAGGCTGATAATTGTTTTAGTATATACCACACAAGCTGTACAACTAACAGACCAAAGAGTAACTTTACTTGTTTAAGAGTAACTTTATTTGAAATGGGAAGCCATTTTGTTTTTCTTAGGCTGCTTGGAGGTGAATAGTACTTGGCTAATCACCTCTGAGCTATCCAATCAGTATGTGCTACAATGCGCTACAATGCTCTATTCACTTGTGTGGTATATACTAATCATGATTATTATTGATGTAATATGGTATTCCAGTCCTTCAATTCCCCACTCTTCAAATGTACAGTTGCAGTTTTACCATGGTCTAAGTTCTGCATACCAACATCGACTGGGTATGGGCCTGGGCAAACTAGACACAATAGAAAAGGACTCTGAAAAAGCAAAAATTTCTCAGCACGTTTCTTGCCAATTGTGGGTAGAGAAAGGCACTCTGAGAATAAAGTGTCTTCCCAGGGACATCCTAGGTCAGCGCTTGAACACGGACTGCTCGACCTTAAAGTGAGTGCACCAACCATGCATAAGGACACCATGCCTCCACTTAATAACTGTACTTCACATTTTTGTATCATTAGCAACACCACATGCTCAGTGCAAGGTGCAAACTACCTAACAAAATTTAAAGGATACAGTACAACCGGATCCACACCATCAAATTTATGCCGGTTCACTCTGTGATCTCTGCTATAAATAATTTCTCTCATCTGCAAGTAAATTAAAATCAGTTTTGAAGACACTAGGCTTCGTTATTTGTTTAAAATATTAATGTCATAATGATTACCATTTAAAGAGAAGAAAATTCTCTGTCTCTATCTTTAAGAGTGAAGTTTGTTAGAATATTTCCACAACTTTCTTGAGTTCTCCCAAACTATAGCAAATGTTTCAGTCAGTCTATAACTTGATTGAAACATGAAGAAAATGTTTTCTTTTTTTCACTGCAAGACACAGAAAAGTCACCCATTTGTTTTGACTATAAAACTGTGAACTTTGAGTCTCTATGCTTGTATCATCAATACAGATCATGCTGGGTTTCAGCTGGTGCAGCTTTTAGTGACTGGGTGTACTTTTGTTGAGAGTGTTTTCTAAATAGGCTGCAATATTAAGTTTCTATTATAGGATCAACAGAGATCGACATGAAAACATTTAGCTACTGTAGTAATGATTATGTTAAATGTTCACACATTACTCCTGTCCACTATATCTTTTAGGGTTGCCCAGTGGTGCATCGGCATACTCAGGTTATACTAATTATAGGGTATTGAGAGAGCTACTGCCAAAGAAGAGTGACTTGCCCAAGAGTACAAGTTATCATATGGACCTTGATTCTCTCTCAGTCCACAAACACTCAAAAAAATAACTTGGCTTGTGTATCTAGCCATCTTGACAGAGCAAGCTAGGTCAATAACTCATATGTAGTGATTGTTGTCAAACCTAGACAACTTGATCTATAGTCTCACATTCTCAGCATCAAGGTTTCCACATTTTCCACCATCGCCTTCACTATCATAAACTTTTTATAGCGTTTTATTTACTCGCTCTCCCTTTCTATCAAGCCTACAGCAATCAGTACTTTATCAAGTCACTGCCTTTCACACTATCTGCATGACAACATGATCCACTCACAGCACTGCTCCACTTCTCATAGGCTTTTGATGAATCACAGATAAGGTCCAAGGAACACAACTGACTCCATTCTCCTGCAGAGAGGTACACAGCATAACTGTACATCATACAATACAACAAAATGTTCACATGTCATTGTAAAATAAATTTAGGACAAAATAATTTCAAACTTATTTGATTTATACACATGTAGTTTCATTTGTTTCAGATTTACAAATATAATTCTGTGACAAAGAAAACCACACATCAGTCTTGACTACCTAGTCTCAAATCATCAGTTTTGTGTTCTAAGTTTCATTTCAAACTACTGACAATGATAATATTAATAGTATATCCCAAATTTGCTGGTTCCTGAATGGTATTTGAAACAGTTTGTTTTGTTCTTAAAGGGAACCTCCACTATTTTAACAAGTATTGCCTAAAATGTTTAAAATGTACTTATTAGAAGATCTGAAATAAAAAAAACAATGTCTCACCTAGCAAAAAAATTTTTTTATCGGCTTCCAAAGATCGGCCATAAAGCCTGTTTAATATTCCCATGGCCACCATCTTGGATGGCACGCAATGCACTACGGGCTGATGACATATCGTGGTTGCTTCGTACAGTCAAAATACAGCAATTTGTGTAGCCTTTGGTTTGCTTTGTTTTGTTATTTCTTCGCGTACAACCCTTAACAAGATCTTGATGGCTAAAAATAATGGCATTTTGCCCAGAACACCCTAAGCGAGACCAAAATCCGAAATTTACAGCGCTAAGCCAGACGACGAGTATCCCTGTCCATTCCATATGGGAGTCCCCCCCTCCCATGTGTCTGCTCTTAAATATCATAGGTATACCCCTAGACAATAGCTTATTAAGTAGGTCTTAGAACGTAGCTTGATTTGAAACAAGTCTTGCATTCCATGTGCATTTCAATAAAGAAATTAGAAACTTGTGGGGGTTGTCAATCATGTCTTAGATAGGAGGGGGTCACAATGTTATGCCTTCAATGAGTAGATCTTTACTAAACTTTTTTGTGGCAAAAATTCATAGAAATACCTCACATTTTCACAAAGTTATGACAATGTGTTCCAAATGGCTTAGGGAGTAAAGGGTTACCAGTAAATTATAGCATAGCATACAAACCTTGTTGTTTTTCAAACATAAGCGAGAACGATTGGCTTTCAACCTCAGTGTAAGGAAACTTGACAAAATTTTTGGTCTGCTGGCCACAGCGCACTTCAATCACCCTGTCTAAACATACTAAACAAGAAAAGAATGAGAGAAAAACAGTTAAATTTCTGTTTCTCCTTTGTCACTGGCTTATATACATCTGATATTACGTTTTTCAGTTCTTTTGTTTGTTAGCCACCTGATTCTGTTTAAGGAATTTCAATGTTTTTTCACTCAAGTCATTAATATTTATTCTGACTAATAGTTCAGTGTTTTTACCACATTTAAAATTACCGTATAATATGACACTACAGTACATTTATTTCAATTATTTCCTTTTGAAATGTTAAGATTGCGGTCAATATTAACCTATTGCAATTGGTTACATTGTAGTTCAATTTCTCATTTGGTTTAAAATGTTCCAAACCAGCTTGATTTTTGTTTTATAATTGTCTAATATATTTCATATTATCACAAACCGAGACAAAACAAATAAAATAGGTCAAACTGTTCAAAATAAAACTGGTTTATAAAACCAAAACCAAAATATCTAAGCCACAAAAGTGATCACTGATGTAACTACAGTTCAACCCCTATCAAGTGGCCACCCTCTGGGAAATGGCTAGTTGTTAGTTAAAGGAGACTGGCTGCTGTTCAATAGAGGCCTACTTAGTGGGCTTAGTAGAGGATTGACTGTACATGTAGTTCAAATTAAAAGCAAAGTATTGTCAGTAAGCACTGCATGGGACACCAGTATTTCAGAAAATCCCACTGACATATAAAACAGGCATTCCTTTCCTATTTGGATCAGCTGAACTGGAAAATGTGTCAAACAGGATTTCCTGCGGCAGGTGTAAAACAACTAGTAATAAACTAAACTTACAAGTGTTGGTGAATGAAAAACTATGAGCCTTTCCTCTCTTCTTCCACATGATGTGCTGTAGGTCAGGAAATAAATTATTTTATTATATAGACATCAGTGTTTTACAGGGATTTCTGCCAGTGAGAAAAGCCATATATTTTCACATGTAAAAATACGATATTTTTACGTGTAAAAATATCAGCCAATCAGAAGTCTTCTTTTGTTGCTAGACTATAAACTTTAATAGTAAATTGAGAACACTTTTTCAGCCATCTTTATTTGTAATTATCTGAGAGCTGAACATTTTCATTTGAATGTAATGAGTTGTTGTTGGACACCGACAATTTGATTTTTGTATTGTACTCAATTTACTTATCTTTTGTTATACCCGTGGCCAATAAAAGACGCTTCCCCTGAGCATGTTTGGGAATGGATAATAGTAGTGTTTATATAATAAACAGAATAATACATGGACAGAGATATGGAATTTATCTTCTCGTGTTCATATTTGATATCTGACACTCGAAGATAAATTCCATAGCTCTGCGCGCCCATGTATTATTCTCTATTTATATAAAAATTGATACACTCAATACCTCTAAAGGCCCCAAGGGCTTTAACTACAGTTATGTAAGTTTATCTTCTATAATTTTATGACAATTATGTTGTTATACCTACCAAGTTGTCATTGTCAAGTTTAACGACTCTCTCATGAGGAATAGACCTGCCTCCTCGTGCATACTTTATCATTGGAAACTCATGATGAAGCTCGTTGGAAGCTAAGCAGTTTGGGTGAAAATTTTAAAGAAAAAGAAAGCAAGTTAGGAGCCAACCCGGCATTAAAAAAAATAAGTGAGCAGAGGTGAAGTGGTGTCCACAAAATTCCTGCAAGTCTCGGAGGTGTGGACTTTCTTTGAAGTTAGGAAAGACTGCACAAATCCCTTACTTGAATCCCAAATATTTTAAGAGTCACACCATCTACTGTGTAATCTATAGCTTTGGGGAATTATTTGTAGTATATTGTAGACTTCTTCCTTACAGAACTTTACAGTGGCCACTCATTACCTATAAAGTTGCTGTAACTAATTATCTCAAGATCAATGTTTCTTGTTCTTGAGAGTGATTAGATCTAGCAAGGAATTTCAGTTTGATCTGAAAACAGTAATCAAAGAGCTATTCTCTCCATGGGATGTGCCACTGCAAATTCCTAATTATCATTATCATTTTACTGTATTTATTATCTTACATTGGGGTGGCAATCACTAAAATCTAAGAATCACTGTGATGCCAATACCCTTGTTTGAAAATATTTCAAAAATGAGACTTGAAGAATTTCACAGACAAACAGAAACAGTCACACAAAAAATGAGGACATTGTAACTCATCACAAAGGAGTCCGAGATTTTGACCAATCACCAGCCCTTGGCATGTACATTGTAACTAAGAATAAACTTTATGAAGATCATACAATACCTGAGAACAGCACTCCATCTCCAACAGGACAAAATAAAGATGGGTAAAGCATCTGCAATAAAATTGAAATACACATTAACCTTGATTTACAAGAAATTAAATCATAAAATTAATATTAATGAAATACTGGGGAATTATTAAGTCACCGCTATTGAGGTAAATACAAATCAACAATGCAATCATTTTATATATGTCTGAATGCACAAGCTGATCTCAGTGATAGTGTTTACAACATGTATAAAATTAAAAAATTGCTCTAAATTTAAACCTAAAATCTTACATCCAATGAGTCTACCCATTAGAAGTTCCTGCTCTCCTATCAAGAATATAATCCCACATGCTTGCAACATGTCAATTTATAGCATATTTAAAATAATATGCCCTAGAAGATACTAAATAATACAACATTTTTTTAACTATTAGCTACAGGTACTGTAGACTATGTTTCGCCAAAGATATCATTACAGTCTGTTCAGAAATCTTTACAATGAATATCATAACAAAATTGTAATTATACATTTTTTTGCCTTTTCAAAGGGCATTCACTCGATCAGTTTAAAATATTCTTCTCAAAGTGAGGTCTTCACTTAATATATTAAACTACCGGTACTTCTAGTTACTTCATATTAAATCTAAAAAAAAATCATAAACCAAGGTACAGTGTATGTATGTGTATGAGATTATGAAGGAATTTTATCCTCTATCCCAGCACTAGTTAAATACCTTCATCTTAGGCAAAGCATTCAAGCAACTCTGAAAGTTATCTACTTCATCTTTTTTTTGCAAAGAGGGCGGGCTGGCATCAGAATCTAAACGCCACTGTTGAATTCCTACAAAAAATCAAACACCCACAAGTATTTGGAGTTGAATATTAATTTTATGTACAAAAATTAGTCTGTTAGAAAATGATATATGACCTTGATGTCTAACGAAAGTCTTTCATGTTTATACAACTCCAGGAAGATCACTTCTCTATAACATTTTAAAATACAGTTTTATATATTATAAAGTTTATAAAGTGAACTCTCATTGGCTGAAACAACATGCTTAATCAGAGAACAAGGGATGGGTTGATGCTGGCTTTGAAATTTTGAAAAATTTGATCCAAATCAATCATGCCCTGTGACTCAGACAAATGCAATGGAAATTAACTACTTGTCTGCAGTAAATGTGGATGCACAGAGACCATTGTTAACAACAGTAGTGCTAAAACTGTACAAAAATAACAATTCTTGCTAGATTCTGACAAACCACATAGCGAAAGAAAAATAATCTTAACCAGTAGTACAACTGAATGCTTCAATAAAAGACACTAGATATTTGTTATGGAGGCAGAAACTATAATTAAGAAGTAAACAACAACAGAAAACACCAATCTGAGCTGTCTCTGTTTATGACAAGAAGCTTCATTTTTGTAGATGTTCAAACAACACAAGTGATCCATTGAAAGCTTGCTCTGAGATTCTCTCCTGTACTCGGAGTAGAACCAGTGGAAGCAGTGTAGTCTTTCTAAGCAGGCTGTAAATAACTGTAGCTCCTTTCAAATACAACTCACCATTTCCCATTTTTCATCTGCAAGCTTTGAGCTCCTTGTTTCGTACATTTTAATGAGCCACAATGTGACTGGATTCCTCTGGACTAAGAACCTTTAGATCCTTATTTAATTAAAAATTTTAATAACTAAAAAGCCAGCTTTGAAGGTATTGTTCTTTCCTCAAAAGACACTTGAAACTGAAAGCTTAGTGACTGGTTTCCTCTGGACTAGAAACCTTTGAATCCTTATTTAATTAAAAATTTCAATGACTAAAAAGCTAGCTTTGAAAGCACCGTTCTTTTCTCGAAAGCCACTCCAAACTGAAAGCTTAGTGACTGGTTTCCTCTGGGCTAGGAACCTTTAGATCCTTATTTAATTAAAAATTTCAATGACTAAAAAGCCAGCTTTGAAAAGCATCTCTCTTTTCTCGAAAGCCACTCAAAACTGAAAGCTTAGTGACTGGTTTCCTCTGGACTAGGAACCTTTAGATCCCTATTTAATTAAATATTTCAATGACTAAAAAGCCAGCTTTGAAGGCATCATTTTTTTATCGAAAGCCACTCAAAACTGAAGCTTAGCCGAGGTCCACTTGGTGATTGACAATTGTCGTCTTGTTGGCCAATCAAATTATTTGAACACTTCTAACAAGGATTGTGACTGACTTTTTTTAATGTTTTTTTTTTGTAATAATTATCTTTTCAACAATGCACTGCAGTACTTAGGATACATTACCTACTTTTTTTATTGTGCTTTATCAGAGAACAGAGCATAGCTCACGCCACTTTTCTTTGTTTGGAAAATAAAGCTTGGTTTTAAAATTCAGTTGAACGCGTGGGGAAATATTGGATTCTTTATCATAAAACAAATAAAGAAGCCTAAACCGTGCTCTGTTCTGTTGTAGAGCAGTTAGGAAGCAGTAGAGCACTCAAGAAGTAGAACAGAACACATTCAAGCTGAAGCTTCTTTATTTGTCAAGTAAGTGATAAAACACTTAACACAAATAATTATTATATGAATGACAAGTATTCTTTTCACGTTTACAAAGTATTATATTAACATGAAAATTATTATAAGACTAGTCTTTAAAGTCTCACCATTCTCAATAGCTTTTATCCAATCCTGGCACTCCTCTTTGTCAGATGCTTGAAGAATCAGTGGATGTTTGAAGGGACCAGTGATTTTAAAGGAGTTATTATCTTCAGGCAGTTTCTCTACATTGTCTATAGCAGCAAGTGGAAGACTTCCTTTTAGCTTTTCCTGATTAGACATAAAAGTTACGATAAAAAGATTACTTTTTAATCTTTGTTATAATTTTAATATCATTAGGTTAAGTCTGTTTCCAGGATCTAATCTGTTCTAAGGATCAGACAAGCAAGATGGCTCATCCATTACTTAGGCATATAAATGCTAATCCCATTTCTCAGAATACTAAGCTACTGAACTATCCCTAGATGGCATGGGTTGGTGCATTGACCGGTGTGCTGGAGCCTAGATTTCAGCTCTGAACAGCATCACTGTAGTGCCCCTCTCTGCCCATGCAGGTGCAAATGTTGTATACTACAGGTAACCGTACCACGGATTAACATCCTATCTAGAGATGTTCCTAGTGATGCATGGAAACTGATACACTAGTTACCCTGCAACCAGGCTCACGTTGCAGCACAACGTAGCTGCAAGTGGCGTAGCTGCAAGTGCAAAATCGAGAAAGTAAGCCTGCTCTCATCTCTGCACTCACTGATGAAAACCAGGCACTTCTGAAGCTATACATTGAAAAGGCTCAACAGCTACTAAACACCTGGCTAACAAGGAATAATCATCATTCATGGAGACCAATAAGCAGTATGTTGTTCTTGATACAATGCATCTTTTCTTTGCAAGCTGTTTCGTAAACACAAGCTTAGCAGCCCTGCACACAGGATGAATCAAGTAATCAGAAACAAACACATTGTTTCCTGTTTGCTTATTTTTAGTGCAGAGTGCGATATTGGAGTGGTTTGGGGTTGACCTTAGCCTGCGAACGCAGACCCATTTCCGGCTGTCGCTTGTCTCCGCCGAAAAGTAGGTACTTTTCGGCGGAGACAAGCGACAGCCGGAAATGGGTCTGCGTTCGCAGGCTAGGTTGACCTCTGCTAAAGCTCTAAATTTCGTCTGCTCTTTAATAACTATTGCGTATTTGCCAGGGCTCAAATAAAGAATATATAGAAACATATTTCATTTCCTTAGCAGCTTTTTTATTTCCTCTTCTAAGAAAGAGAACAACATGTTCACATTCAGCCAAAATTTCACCCCTTTAGTTACAAGTACAACTAGTACATTTGTGACAAAAGGAACTTTGCAATTATTGCTGCAGACTCTGTATACTGTGGCACTTACTGGTCCTTACTGAATCTGCCAATTAATTTCATCAGTCTTTGAGGTAGCTCACTTACTAATGCAGGATATTATTTCCCATCAAGAAACAATCTCTATATTCAAGAATTTTCATTGAAATGCCCCAAAGTTGTATTCATCAATAGCATTGTTTTTTTATTGGTTAACACCAAAGGTGGCAACAGAATAAGAATGCACTATTCCGTGACTTGACATGACTATTTGAGAATTAGAGTAGGTAGTTCTTATTCATTGGTGAAATGAAAATTTGCATTTTGAATAATGCAAAATCTTTCCTCTTCGATTTTTCATCAGATTTTTAACATTATAACATTTTTTTCTAGCAGCGAGTAAAATAAATTCACATCTGTCTTATATTTTCAGGAAAACAGGGCATCATGTTGCATACCTTGGCAAGGAAAACTATCAAGTTACAAACATTGGCTACTTCCACATATTAGTTTTGAATTTATGAACAAAACTCAACATGAAACACCACAATAAAATTCAAAACTGTCTTAACAAACAGTAATTGGACCTTGAAAATACAAACATGAAACATACTAATTATATACTGCTAAGATTTTTGTCTGCTTTGTATTCTGCACACAGGAAAAGCCCTATATATATATATAGTTGACTACCAAGGGAGAGAACAACAGGGGGCAAGGACCTGTGTGACTAATTAATGTATCAGAATCGTAAATTGCACTCTGTAGTATCCGAGATTGTCAGACCAGTCTCTTTTACATGAAAGAAAAGGATTCTATTCCTCATAGTATCTTAGAGTATTCTGGATACAGACCAACTCCCAGTCTCCAGTACAGATCATCAAATCTCTCAGGTACACAGGAAAGTACTTAGAGTAAATTTTTACAGTTATTTTTGCTGATTTTGGAACATTAAAGGGTGGGGGGGGGGGGAATTTGGGAGTTTAAATTATTGGTAGAACACCACTTTAACAACGTTTTGGGGGATTAAAGAAAAGGCAATTTTGGTGATCTCTAGGATTTCAACTTCTCCCATAACAGAGAAATTTTAAGGTCACTCAATAACCATTATGCTCTATTTTTATTACCCTGTGATGGTTTCTGAAGTGATCCAGTGAGCTTTTAGTCAGCACAAAGAATCTTGTTTTGGAAGACGTTCTCCCAGGATGATGAAGCGTCTTCCACAAATAACCACTTTTGTCTTCAGTTGCTGGCACATGAGCGGGAGTGGTCGGACTTCGCTGCCGCTCCAAACTGCTAGCAATTCTTCCCTCTAAATAATTCATATTGTTTGAAGATTACATCTCTTTGTTCCGTGTCATATCATCCAAAGTTTTCTGCGAACTATTTTTAGCTCTGTTTTATCGAAGTAATGCACGCAACAGTGGTTTTTTTACATGCCTGGAAGCAAACCGACAACAGCGTCTGGTGACCTTTGGCTTTGACAACAGGAACGTAGAATATGTCTTCCGATGCAAGCAAGTCCCAGATAAAATGTCCCCTTCAACCGAACAGCAGCTGAATTCACTGGAAACCCATTTACTAAATTCAATTTGAACTTGAATTCCTTGGAAATAATAATTTATGGTGTACTTTTAAACCTCTGTAAAAATGTACCCCGCCATTTGTCAGTTTTGAACATTATTTGCCCTACTAGGGTAGAGTAAAAACTTCAAACCTTAGTCTGGTCACTAACAACTGACGTAATTGGAATCAAAACCTGGTGAACTTGATATTTTTAATAGCTACGTCTAAAACCGTTATTTTAAAATCAAAACCTCAGGATAGAAGTTTCACGAAATAAACATTAAATATGTATGTGGATATGTGAAACCAGATTCTACAGTGGAGACCCCACCGACTACCCGTAAATGCTACAGAAGGCCATGGTCGCTAATTCAAAAAGACGCGGTCGCTCAGCCTACGATTTTAGGACCACTCTGCTTTGCTTTCACTGACTGTTCTTGTTATAGTTAAACCATCCAAAATGGGAAGGCGATCCATTTCAACAACAAAGAGTGGGAAGTTCATGAACCCAACTGACCAAGCAAGTAAGACGTCAAATAAGTGTTAATTAAACTTCTTAAACAGATGCTTTCTATCAGAAGAAAAATAGCAAGCTTTGTACTGGCTGTCACTATGCAACTCGTGTTCCTTTTACTTAATTGAGCTTTTTTTTTTTTCGTTTTCACAGGAAAGGAAGCAAGGAAAAGGGAGTTGAAAAAGGTCTGTATTGTAGATGTATATGTATGCGTGTATTGTTGTGTGTATGATGCGAGAATTTAATTAAGAGAATTTGTTTTAGATGGGGTGAAATTTTCACTATTCAAAGAAGACACACTATCTTTACCTACCACGGACATTTGATCTGTTTATTGAAACAGTTGACAGTAATATTAGAAAAAATATATATCACAAGTCTTTGATTCACTTACATTAGGAAGACTATAATGATAATAACTAGTAGTAATCAAAGATTATGAGGGCGTTTGACACCGTCAATTTAATATATATATACATTACATAAATTCACCAGCTGATTTTCAACCTCTTGTCTATTGCTAAAATCAACAGTTTTCTTCTATAACCGAGGTTTTACAGAGAGATATGTGTCACAGTCCATGCAAGTGAAGAGGCCCCTTGTAAAAACAATGATTTGCTGATATGTTGCATGATGGTAGCCTTCAAATTTCATGCTTAATATATTCTCACAGCATATTTTTTACGTTCATCATTCTAAGCTGGAAGCACAAATATAAGCAAATATTTGCAATCACATGCTTGGTTATTGCAACAAACTCCGAGCAACTGATTCGAGTATTTCCTCTGATAAATACAGCAGACAGTATTCATGTTCCTTGGTTCAGGCTTACTCTTGTGGATATGTTGTGGAACTAAAATTTAAACAAATGCAGTCAAATTATAGCTGTTTCCAAAGCCAAGGCGATTCAGAGCCATCTTGGTTAACATATAAAGTAAACAAGGACAATTTCCTCAGATTTCGATAAAAGCTTTCGTGGAAACATTTTAATTCACCAAAATTCAAAGCTGAGAACACAACTGATAGCAAAGCATACGGCAACTGAATGAAAAAGACTGGCCCAAAGGAGAGTTCACATAGCCTGCTCACATGCTGACATGTTCGCCACATGTTGTAGCACATGTCTTAGTAACATGCCCCTGCAAAAATAAAGCAGGGTGGCAATTTTGGTGTCCTTACAGGAATGTGGATTTTTAAGCCTAGAACTGTGCACAGGGCAACCAACTCTGAAAAGCCACAGGTCAAAATTAGGCTTGAGTACCACCTCGTCGAATACAATTATTGAAGTGAGTGATTATTTTTTACTGCAGAATAAGAAGCAAAGAAAGATGGTCCGAGAAGCTGTCTTAAAATCCAAGGACCCTCAAAGAATCTTAGAAGAAATTGAGAAAATTGAAACACTTGGTAATTAAAGTACTTCTTGTCCAACTGCATGTACTTCTTAAGCTGCTTTCACGTAATTGGACTTTTAAGTTGTTGACTATTTACCTTGCCATACTTTTCTAAAGTTTGTACATTTTGTGTATTACTGTTAAGACATATTCATTTAGCATAACCAAGGTTTAACTTGTCTGATTACATTCTTCTTTGTCAGAAATTGATGCTGGACCAATCCCTCTTCCCAATGACAAGGCTCTCAAAGAAAAGAAAAGGAAGCTGAAGGAGACATTGGACAGGATGCTCAGTCTCTATGTGAGTCGTGTAACAGAAATCTGTATTGAAAACCTAAGGAGTAAACACCTTTAGTGGGATATTCAGCATGACGACCAATGATGTTATACATAGTATTACCAGGAGTTATTTTATACAAGTAATATAGGGTGGGTTAACCTGGGTGGGATAGGTAATCCTATACATTGCTTGTAGTGACAATGTCCTTACCGGTAGTACTTGCATGGATACAACATTGTCAAGAAGGGTTTAATAAGTGTCTTGGCCATGAACACAAAAACGTATGTGTATGTTGTAGTTAAAAATTAAATGCAGGTAAAAATAATTTTAACGTAGTTTGATTCTCAATTTCTTTTGTCTTCTAACCTGACAAAGGAATTTAATTTTTAACTACAACATATACATTGATGTCCAGGCATAAACTACATTGAACTACATTTATGTTCACTGATATTCAAGCATGAACCCTTCCAAGCAGGAACCTACATGTATGGCTCTCTAAATGAACATGTTAATTTTGACCAGCAATAATAAACATGTATTTTGATGCGATATTCCTTTCTTACAGGAGAAAGATGATCCCTCTCAGTCAGGACAAGTGAGGCAGTAAGTAATAAAATAGCCCTTTAATTGTTAATATGTAGCAAATATCAAAACCTAATTTTACCTTGCTATTTTTCTTTCTTATTTCTCTATATTCATTTTTACTTGTTGTAAAGAACCATGTAAACATGTACGGCATGATAGTTTATTTCTTTCAGAGCTACACAACAGCACAGTCAGTTTTAGTTTCACAAAGAACATTGCTTCATAAAAAAAGTTTGCATTAAAACTCACATGTAACCACTGACATGTTTAGTCACTGGTGATGCAACAGCTGAAGAGTTGCTAAAAGGGTAGCATGAAACTTACAGTAGTGCAACTTACATTTCAGATTGATTGCTGACAGTGAACGGAAACGTTTACAAGCCCAGTTATCTGCCCATGGTAGAGTAATAATAATAAATGTATTTAGCTCATTACAATCCCTGGTAATGAAGTTGTTTTCCCTGTGTGTCATCAGACCAGTTCTCGATCAACCTTCCTTGTTATAACTTAAAGGTAACTTGGAGGATTGTTACATACAGTCTTCATCAGGACACAACACCTTAATTTAAAGTGTACCTGAAATTGTGCAGAGTTTATCATATTTTATTACATGTATAGAGAGAATTTTATGCGATAAACATAGCAAATAGAATTCTATATTTATATTTCACATGTGAAGAAAGCGATACGTCCAATCAGGTTGCATATAGCTTTCTTCACATGTGAAAAATATAGCCAATCACCTTTTTGGTGTAGAATTGCTTTGACATTCAAAGCGAAACACTTAACTGGCTTCGCGGTTTTATATATATAATAAACAAATATTCAGCATAGAAAGTGCTTTGTACTGATTTTTATTCACTCGTTGCAAAACTTTGGTAAACTCACTTGTTCGCTGCGCTCACTCTTTTGTTTTCCAAAGTTTTGCAACTTGTGAATAAAAATCTGTACAGCGCACTTTCTACGAAGTAATCTACATGTATATTTACTTAATATATTCTTTAAATAATTCAGTCTTTGTACTAAATCTGAACTCAAGTAAGTGTACACAATCAAGCAATTTTGTGCTTCAAAAGAGCATCCAGGAAAGGAACTGGGATTTCTCTTAGGCTGAAATGAGTATAACTGAAGCTAAATTCCATGTCCTGATACACATTTCTATCTCCTCTTTATCTTGCAGAATTAAGGCAGAAAGCTCTAGCAGAGGTGAGTTAAAATTGTAGTCCTTGCAGTAAAATTCCTTCAAGCCCACTTTAGATTGTTTTAGGACCATTTTAATGGAAATGTGTTATGGTGGGTTCCAATCCATTGGATTCAATGGTTCTTTGGATGGGAAGCTAGTCAACTGAATGTTACCCTCATGATGCTCACCAACAATACATATTCATTTATTGATGTTCTATGACTGGGAGGAGAGGAGCACTTGAGGGTAAAGTTTCTTAGCCAAGATCACTGACAATATTGCAATTCATGTACCTTTGCATTATATTAATTCTAATACGTAACATCATACTGTCTGGTTAGCAGATTCTATTTCTGAATGTAAGAAAAATTTTTGTTACAAAAAGTTTGAATCATACATCTCTCTCTCTACTCGTTCACTGTTCTTCGCCACATCTTTCTTGGCTGTCCTCTTCAGGGTTTACATCTGCGTTCTCCTTGTTAGTGCTGTAACAGACATCTAACCAGGATTTTAAATGATTATACATATTCTGGCAACATGTCTCTATGGAAAATGTTTGCACTTTATCAGAACCTTTCCTGTATGTCACTTTGTATGGTGTACGGAACTTCTCCGCACAATGAGTGCATGGTAGACATGTACATGTAAATTCACTCTTCTACCAAATAGCTTCAACTGTTTAATATTCAGCCAAACTTATTTATGTAATTACTGTGATATGATTGTATTTTCAGGAAGCAATGATGCCCCCAGACATTCCATTGCCACCCAATATCCCACTTCCACATGCAGGTATGATGTTACTTGCAATTAATTAAAAGGAATAAAAAGAAATTTGTGTTTCTTTTTTTTAATTGTTGAATCTAGTTTCAATTTAACAATAAGTCTTCAAGCCCTGGTTTTCTATTAAACAATTAGATTGTGAGCTCTAGATTTCATGCATCATGCAATCAATAAATCGAGAGCAGATAATCAAATTATTAGATTACTAGCCTTTCAAAGCTTTATCTTAATCCTCTTCACAGGATTTTATGAAAGAAATTATTATGTAGTCAATACTCAGGAGTATAGCTAGCGAGCCCCTGGGGTGCCTGTGAACACCCCCCCCCCCCCCCCCCCCCCCCCCCCTCCCACTTTAAAACAAAACACACACCCACAAAACAAACCCTAAACCATACCTCTCCCTAACTCTTCAAAAGG
>Ga0126337_10000150_pt1 | contig 27705 bp, 20 predicted proteins | sample DipCmetagenome_FD_92527 | JGI IMG/M metagenome (GOLD analysis project Ga0126337, IMG submission 92527) | Coral microbial communities from La Bocana,Puerto Morelos, Mexico - Diploria C A metagenome | ecosystem: Host-associated > Invertebrates > Cnidaria > Coral | place: La Bocana,Puerto Morelos...
ATATGGAATACACATATCCCCTACATTGCAACTCCTACCTGTGAAGCGCTGTTTTAGAGTCTCCATCTTTCATGTCAACACCGGCTCCTCGTGATATTAGCAACTCCGCCATCTCAAGATTCCCTTTACTGGCCGCGATGTGTAGTGGAGTGGTTTCTTTAGATTTCCTAGTGTTTACGTCTGCGCCATGGTCAAGGCACAGCTCAGCGGTCGTGACATCGTTATTCAAGGCAGCCATGTGCAAAATAGTGTTATCCTGCAAGTCCTTGTTATCCACCAGTTGCATTTCAGTGGTATGTACTTCTTCGTTGTCAGCGGCTGGGAAATAGAGGACATGATTTTAGGATAAACCACAATGACGATAAATGTCTTTCAACGATAGCTAAATCCAAAACATCTGAGGTATCAACATTCAGTTTCAAGGTTGCAATGATTGCTATGACGTTGTGCACGGATGCGAGGGAGAACAACATAAAGTATGATAATACAAATTACTGATTTATGATTTGCTGAAACAAAGGTGCAACCTTCCTATAATACGAATGCAAAAGCAGGTTCGCTCCCCGTGCCACACCCCCTTTTGTTTTCTCCTCTTTTTCGAACCTTTGGCCTATTTAGCTTAGACTCACTGTCCCTTTGTTTTTACGTTTTCAAGTACGTTCAGAATGATAGCAGCTAGCCTTACCTTTCTACAGGCATTTATGTGGAATACTGTACAACTGATGGGCTAATTCGACCACTGATCTGACGTACCTAATATAACCACGGCTACAGAAATATGTATTTTCTAACCTCGGTTAAGTATCATTGTTGCCACTTGTGAATGGCCATTCAGAATGGCGTTATGGAGTGGAGTCGTGTTGTCTGCCGTAACTGCCTTGATGTCCGCTCCTTTGTCCAGCAGAAGCTGGCAGACTCTACTTTGTCCTTCACTACAAGCCATATGTAATGCAGTCTTTCCAGAACTATCTCTGGCATTAACTTGGACTTTTGGGTGCTTTAAAAGAACTTTAACGATCTCTTCGTTTCCTCTGCGCGCTGCAAAATGCAACGGAGTGCTTCCCTTTTTACCTTTAATTGAAGGGTCGGCACCCCCTTGCAAAAGAGCTTCAACAGTGGAGATACCATTGAACCTACAACATACAAAGGAAGGATTTTACATGTCAAATAAACAAACATAAAAGCTAATTATCAAAATGGGCTTTGATATGGAGTAGCCCTGCATGTAATGTTGAAACGTGATGAATTACTCTGAAAATTAGACTGTGTTTTATCTCGAAATTCAGCAGGGATTATAAAGCTATATGGTTCTGAATAGCCTTTCCAAAATGTTTTGTTCCAAAATTTTTGATAATTAGACCCCTAGTATTATTTCTCACGAAATTCAGCTGGGATTATAAGATGAGACGCTTTAATTACTTGGGCTTTCTGAAGGAAACGCCCGAGGTATAAATTCGACCTAATTTTTTTTTGCGTTCAGTCACTAAACGTAGTTCAACTGCAGCGGATTTTGTTGAGCTCTTAGTAGTCGATAAAAAAACATTTGTCAACAACTTATGGTCGAATGTTTTCTGTTTATGCCCGTAAACCGCCATTGAACACCTGGAAGACCCGCCTACGTGTGCATTGCCGTGAAATTTAAAACCTGTCGCGAATTGTAATAATAGTTGTCGCGAATTGTAATAATCCGAGCTGTCTTTCATTGTAATAACACATTGCCGTATTTTGTAATAAATCATGAAACTGAAAAGGAGCAGTTTTCCAAAAATGGTGCTTAAGAAATAACAGCTAGCGAGTGTAGACTTTTTTTTATTTTACTTATTTTGTTTACAGTATTATGTAACACGCTTGCATGATATTATTTTTCGAAATGGGTGTAAAAAGAGAGTGTTGCAATTTACGACAGCGTGTTATTACAGTATCGTAAATAGTCTTCTTCTTTGGCCATCGTAGCTTTATAAGAAATAAAACTCAAACTGTGGTGATAAACATGGCAATAAAACGCATGTTAATTTTTAAATGAACAATAAAACGCCATGTTTATCACCGCAGTTTGTGTTTTATTTCTTATAATGTTATTACAGGTTCCACAACGGTGGTGATTGTATCCTTGCCATAACCTACCCCACGTATACATTCTGATCGATACGAATTTTTTCGAAGATGGTTATTTTTTTTATTATTATTTTTATTATTTTTTTTAAAGTAAGTTCAGGAGCCCAGTGGGGCATCTGGTAAGTAGACCTGGTTAGCTGCGACAGGTGCTCGGTAATCAACCACTGTGTAGTCATTTACATTCACAGACGTAGTCATTGGACCGCGGCGGATCATCGCTTAGAGAGACGACAATTTTACTCGTAGCTTTTTCGCTGTGGCTATAGGCCCGACAGCCGGGCACGGTCTTAAATAGACTAAATGCCCGGCAGTCTGAAAATTTGACCGAATTTTCACTAAAAGCTTCTTTCAAGCTTCATAAGAGTTTTAATGTTTCTTTAGAAATGTCAAACGATCATAAAAAATATTTTGGTTTCCTAGCTGACGAAACATCCGAAAGTGGGGAATACAAAATGGCAATTTACCGAGCTTGTGTTTACCATAAAATTGCTCAATTTTCGACTTGCGCTCAATTTAAAAATACGGTAAGCGCGTCCAAAACTATTATGTTATTAGTAAGTCTAAAAGAAATCGTTTCGTATCTCCGTATCTTAGATATGAAATTCGAGAAAAAATTCTTAGTCTAAAGGTATGCGATACACACAAAAAACCGGCTAAATTTATAGTTATTCACAGCGGTAAGTTTCAAAAGAGCTCCACTGTTTCGCGTATTCTTTTGTTTAACCAAGAGCTGTATGCATAATTAACGTATAGGGTTATACGGAAATGTTGCCGTACTCTTGACCGCTTAAAAAGAAGAGCAAAATGTTATAAAAGAATTTATTTGTGCGAGACACTGATGTTATATTATTTTCAAAAAGCCTTCGGCAATTTCAAGTTTAGATAAATTAAAATCGAATTCCCCCCGGACGGGTGTTATTTTGAATGTTACTGACAAGAAATAAGGAATGTGAGCACTGTAGTACTTTTTAAACACACCTGGCGGCTAAGTGAAGGGCTGTCCATCGATATTCACTTGTGCCAATGTTAACGTCCGCTCCATGTTTAAACAGAGAACTCACGATTCTGTGTAAGTTGTATCGTGCAGCGACATGAATTAGGGCGAAGCCATGTCTGTCGGTCTTATCGAAGTCTTGCTTGTTCATGGTACTGAGCTCTTCTTCGACGAATTCCAAATTGTCTTCACGGATTGCTTCCAACAGCTTCAGAGTATGAGCCGACACAGGGGTTGTGATTTCGCTGGTTTCTTGAGAATAGACAAAAGTAGGGGGAGGTTTTGTCTCGGGCTCGAAATCGACCCGCAAAGCCTGTAACTCGCATTCACCAATTTCTTTCTGGTTGTTTTTTACCCTGAGGAGATTCCAACTTGAATCGCCTCCTTTTGGCTTCCGTTGCGTTGTCTTTTTGTCTGACATTATGCTTCACTTTTTTGTTCTTCTTAAATCGGCCCTAGTACGGCATAGAAAACATGTGAATATTTGCATATACGTCGGTACAGGCGTCCGTATGATCGACATGGGATTAATCGAATTAATACATTTGAATATAGCGCGTTTTTAGTGTCAATATTAGAAACTACATTTTCTTACCTGCTAAGTAAAATGTCACTCAAATTAGACAGTGCACACGTCCTTTTGACTTTTGAAACAATACATTCCGCGTTTCCTGAATACTAAAATCATAACACCCGCCATATTTTGACCTTTGAACAAAATTCCCCACGTTTCCTGACTTCTCTCGAATTTTAAGTCCTGAATTTCCAAGTTTGTGCGTCGCGTGACATTAAAATGCCAGACTGACTGAACGCTCTCGAGCAGGGCAAAAGATGAGTTATTGTTCACGTTTTGGCTAACTAAACAGTTCTTGCCCTAGAAGAAGTATTGATTTCGATATTTCGGAGCTCTAGAGTAATATTATTTCGTTTCGATGGCAGAACTCAATTTTAGATGTTTCTGTTACTTTACGGCCGCCATGTTGGTGCCATCTGCATGGGCACCAACATGGCGTCCTCATACAAACAACCTCTATAAATTTGGATGGGACACTTTTCCGAATAACGCGCGAATGAATTGAATTGAATTGAATCTTTTCCCAGTTTCTTGGCCTAATTTATTGAATGGTTACGATTTTTATTTTTGATGGCGTGAAACTGCAAACCAGCCATATCAGGGCTGATTGCTGTGAAGAAACTAATTTACGCATTATTATTTTTTTTTTTCATTGTGCTTCAGCTTTTTTTGCTAATCTCAGTTCCTGAAAATTATAATGTTGGAAGACTGGGTTCGAAAATTTTTGTGCCGCTCTGATTGGTTCTTTGTTATGTTGTTTTTTCGATAGTGTTGTTTTATTAGAAACACAACATCATAACGAAACAGACATAACGACGTATGAAAAAGATCAGATGTTACTTGTGTCCGTTGTTGTAGAGTCTTGGTGAACAAAATAACGTTAACTCCCATTCAATATATTTATTAAAAGTATATGCATGGTAAATTATAACATGGGTACTCATGTTATTGTATTTCATGTTCCTGGTGTACCCTTTAAGGTGGAGTGGTACCCAAAACAGGACCAAACAGTTTGTTTAAATACGGTGACGAAAGATCAGTTACGTGCGATCGCACTCGCTCAGAGAAAAGACATTGCCGGTGAAGGTTTTATTTAAAATAGTTGTTATGGCAGGCGAACCACACCGACCCTTTTAGGATAGTGGATTATAGTATTGACGCCAACACTTCCCCCTCTTATACAAAACAGGATTTGACTTTCAACAAGCATATCGTGTAAGTTTCTGTTTCGTTCTGTTTCGTGAACCCACGTTCTGACAGTTACCTCTTGTTTTCAGCTCATTTTACAGGCTTTATTTGGAAATACGGTGATACAGCCTTCATTGTTGTGTTTATTTGGAAATAGCCTTATTTTGCACCACACCGAGTGGACGATCATCTCGTGACAGGCATAGCCCTAGTCACGGCCACACCTTTGTATTTCAGTTTCAATATGAGTGTTTGATTATTATAATTTATTCATGTTATATTTTAAACGAATCAAATCACAGTGGAACCAGTTAAGATAATTTAACAAACTTTCAGGAACACAACTTAGAATAAACCAATAAGATTTAGCTTCACCATACAAAGTCAATAATTCAAAACTTTGAATATTTTATAAACATTGCCATATCAGTTATTTTACCATTCCACCTTAAATAACTCTATAGCCACCTAAAGTTCTGGGGGGTCGTTTTCGTCAGGATTGCCTTCAGGAGCTCTAGCTGCTTTCTGTCCGCTTATGCCGTTTAAATTTATGTCCCAGGCGAAAGGGGCTACATGAAAGCCGCCTTATACCTTGATTAAGCTTATTACAGTTCTTTTGACAGAATGTTTCAGTAAAACTAAACTTTTTCTCGAGAAGCATTGCAGATTCAACGTTACGTTTATTTTTCCCATGCCATTATCATTTAGGATTAGTTTGAATTGCGTTGTTTTTTGCAAAGTGAAACGCCATGAGACAGATGTCAGATTAGAGGTCACGTGAAGTCCAAACAAATGTTTCATTGTTCACTGGCGTGAACTAAATATGAGCTACCTGCCGAACGTAAAATAACAATAATTTGTTTTATTAAAAGGAAAACTCTAGAGGGGTTCACCCGCTTACCCGGCCAACCCTCTCTAACAAGGTCGAAATTTGCCACTAGTTAGTGTTAGTTTGTAAAATTAGTTTAGAAATTCATGATGATTCATCCTATGGAAGAAAAATTCAGATGTAGAAAGTTGGCGAGTTAGTGGTCAAGCCTGATAACTAACTTTTTCTCTGTGAAATACAGGGAAATACAGGTATTATTCTACCTCATGTGACGTCTTCGAAAAGGTATTGGAATACAAGAAGCATATTTGTTGTAATTCCTTATCGTGTTGGGTTTGTTTTCAGTCATTTTGAAAAGCAGTGCAATCCAAAAGTGCTCACGGTATTGCTATGCAATCACTGCCAGTGTCACGTAGCGATATTTTCAGATATTGAAACCCTTTTTTTAGATTTATTTACAATTTTAGCTCCCAAAAAGCAGTGCAATCTATAAATATACTTAAATATATAATTATCCTATTCATGGTAAAGGGAGCATGGACTGAAACAAGATTTATAGTAACCCAAAGAAAATACACGTGCCGATTGCTTAAAAATTGAATTTCTATAACTCGAGAAAGCTGTGGATACTCAGCATTTCTCGTTGTCCCAAACTTTCACTCCTCTTTCTATAACTCCATAGCGGCACGGAACATGTTTTCTATTTCTATTTTGACATCCTAAAGCGAAATACGGTTCATCGTCAGCGGAAAATGATTCACTGAAAGTCCCCGTAACCTAACTTATTTGAAACTTTCGGGAAAAGAAAGGCTGCATAAGATTTTTATCTTGAATTTTGAGATATAGAAAATAAAAATTGCTATCATCCAAAAAGATCTTCCACAGTTAAATTAGATTTTTCCGTTTTAGTAATTAAAAAATAAAAAATAAACAGAGCTAAGAGGGCCGACATCTTGGCGCCTAGGAAATGATCAGTACAATGCTCGAAAGATGTCGTACTTGTGCGGGAGAGTAAACTTTAATTATCTTTCCAACCAGTATGCAAAAAAAATATATCTTAAATTATAAGTTTTATTTTTCCTTATCTCAGGGCTCCCAAAAAGTCGCTTTCTTTGTACCATTATAGGGCCGAACCTCGATTCAACGACTTAGTCACTGGGAAAACGATCGATTTTCCAGCAAAATATATGAACATATTTGGCCAGTCCCTTGGCTCTTCGTTATATCGAGGTTCCACTGTATATAGCCAGCATGCCTACAAAAAGGATTTTTTTAAGTTGTTGGGTTTCTACAGAAGGCCAAAATTCCCTGTGGTTTTACGGATGGACACAAGTTTCCGAGTATCAACTTTAGAACAGATACATTGAGGATCTCAGAGATTGTTTATTTGAAAGCATGCTCCCAAGATCCGAGGTTCGTCCCGACTCAGTTTAAGTAAAACGAGAGTATTTTCACGAGTATTTTCACGAGCTTTTCACGGGTATTGCAAGTAACAAACTCCTGGGCTACACATTTTCCTTTAGCCCAATTAGATTGACGGCTCATTCTAATTATCTCAGGTTTAATGGAAAATGGAAGCTTAGCTTGCCTTTATTAATTGCAGCCGATTTCGTGCCTACAGAAACAAAATGGTAACCCGTTTCTAAACAAGAACCAATGCTTTGTGTTATGACTGACACTTTTAAATCTAATTCACGACAATCAAACCGCAGTTGCTGTATCAAGATTTCATATGAGTCAATGAACTGTACCTCAACAAGAATCGTCACTATACTGTGAAGTTGCGGTAAAAATTCGCAAAAAAAAGCAATGGCAATTGAGGTGGCGCCAGTCTTCAGAGCTATGGGATTAAGACGTATCTCAGGGAGATTATTCCTTCCGACGCGTTCAGTCTACGTCTTTTTTTTGAAACAAATCGAGATGTGTGCACCTGCTGCAACGCTTACTGTATTCTAACGCGACGGCGCCAGAGCCGCGCGCCCGAATCATGCTGAGATTTTACCACTTTCCAACAAAAATACGAAAGTAGAGTATCGGATACATTACAGCCGTATTATACCATATAGGGAAGAGAAATCATCATAACAGTCAAAACGGAACACAGAGACATCAATTATTTTGTTTAATGAGCGTCTCCTATGCAAAAAGCAATGCTCCGTTCACGGCAGCATCCTCTTCAGTCGAAGAGCTCTGAAGCATAAATCTTTCCTTTTTTGTGGCAAGAGTTGTACGAATTATGCAGAACCGTAACAAGGCTATCTTCTGGAAATGTTTAATATATCTGTTGGTGGTTTCAAAGTGGTTACCCTCGTGGCGATTTCGATATCTTCAGCTGACTATCATAAATGTTCTTCCGTAAAACAATAAATATGTATTTATTTGTCTTTAAGATCACCTCAGTACACTCTGATCCATTCCCATGACCAGTTTATCATTACGAAAGAAATGAGCTTAAAATGTGATCGCATTCGTTTTATTTTCCTCTCACCCTTTCACTGTAAAAGAGGTATATTTTAGATAGGCAACAGAAATGTACTATTCGATGAATAAGGTTACAATTTAAAGGTTTTATTACTTATTTAAAAGCTTTTAACTCATTAATGTCTACTAAGTTATCAGATACAAATTTGGAAACTTTCATGTACATACACATAAATATTATTCTTTCCTTTTTTTGGAGATAGCTTCGAAGTAGCTTAGGTCGATTTTTCAGGACATAGATCAGTAAAAAAATAAACTAAAGTGTATTGAAATAGTTTGTTTTTGATGGGAATTTGTTCAACAGCAATGGATATCTCAACGGAACTAGTGTCTCAACGACCATCAGTAAAGAAATTGCTTGTAATTCTGATAGATTACGGGTCGGAAATCGCAACGTTTATGAAATGAAAATTTGGTGGCCGCGAATCCACGAAGTATATGGTGGTGAATAGCTATTTTATCAATAAACTAAAGCGACGCGCCAATATTGCACCGCGTAAACAGCAGGAGAGGCGCCAGTCAAGTCAAATAGTGGCGGGAAAAAAATTAAACAAAATTGAAAATCAGCGTATGTGTAGTAAAAAGACCGCAGGAAACCTCTCCATAACGTAAATTCTCTTCGTGCTGCAGGAAGACAATTCAGCCTGAATTTGAATTTTAATCTCATCTCAGAGCGATTTCGCCCGATTGTCGATGAACAGGATTATCTTTTTCGAGATGTTTGGGAAGTCATTACGACGTTCGAAATAAAGAAGAGGAAAAAGCAATACAGCCTCACTATTCTTTTGTGTCATTTATAAGTCAGCCGGCGGAAAGCAAAGGAAGTCGGAAGAAATGGCACAACGCCGTAATATGAAAAGTATACAGAATAAAAAAGAAAATAATTTCCAACAGCTTGAGTCCGTTATAATTCATATATCATATCTTATGAGACTTGATTGTCTCTTAAGAACTTTTTTGCACTAGCTAGCTGGCAAAATCAAAACCCTCGCTCATTAAAATTTCATGTTCATTATTTCGCGTGTAATTAAAACACGAGGTGAGAAAATAACCTCGGCCAATGGGAAGCGATCGCTTTGTCCATTACTTTACTCTTTTTGAATTAAACGCAAATACTATCATTGTCACATCGACAATACGAAAACATCAAGAAGTTTACTTTCTGCTTCCCCATCGGGACAGTCATCTTTAAACGTAGTTCACAACCACAGGACAACTCGCTCGCCCACACGAAATTGATCTCCGCACACCTAGTGAATGGACACTGGTCCCGCGACAGATTTGGCATAATGGCTGCAATCGTAGCGGACGTAGCTCGGGTTGATAACTTGACGGAGCAATTCGGGCGACAGAGGCTCGAAGAAGGCTTAGCTTATAGAGCTGAAAGTCTTGGCTCGAAGCTCGCAACGAACAATAACGCAAGGGATGTTAAGCTTGCTGCTCATCACAGCGCGTGGCTCATCTGCCAAAGCCCGCCCGCAAAAGGCAAGCTTGAAAGGCGAACGAGCCAAGCGAACAAGACGCACAGTGTCTCCCGTAATTTTCTGCATCTCAGTGACAAGGAATCATGCCCGGCCGTCAGCGAGGTACGCATCGTTAAATATGGCAGCAGTAAAAGACCGCATTTAAAACGAAACCAGGCTGCAAAACCTTTGAAGAAGGATAACGAATACTCGGTAGTCCATGATAGGTGCAAGTTAAACGCTGAACTCAGGGACGATTATGGAGGGTTTGATTTATCCAGCTCTAGCGATGATGAATTACGAGAGCTTAATTCTTGCAAAACTGAAGCGCTTGAAACGAACTTTGAAGAGAAAGCAGAAAGTGCAGAGATACTTTCGGTTCGACCGCCGCCAGGCTTGGCTAAAGATCAAAATGAAAAAGACACTAGGAGAAAAAGAAATAAAATTTCTCGTGGAAGTTTAAAGAAGAAATTCAAAATTTCGAGACCTTGCCTTGACTTGGAGAAAATGTTGGCAAGGAGAGTGAAAGATGCAGAGAATGATAAAACACCGGAAAACATATTTCATCCAATTTATCAGATGTAGACCCAAAAAATTCCGGGAAACAATAAAGATCAATTGCGATTCATTGGCGGGCGTAAAGGTTACCGACAGCAGCTCTTCCTTTTTGTGAAAATAGAAAAATAACTTTTGGAAGAAAACAAGTTAGCCTAGAACGAAAGTGCAGAGAGACACGTCAGTATTGTTCAGCTAGAACGCAAAAGACACAAGTACATGTCAGTTTTATGTACAGTACCTAATGCAATTCTTTTCAACATTGGCCCAGTGACAAGCTGTTTTGCAGATGTGGAGTAAAAAGGTACCGGATTGTACGCCTAGGTAATATCATAATATATTTAGTGCTGGAAACCGATGTCGTATAGTAAATCTATAATTATATAAATCGTTCAGAATGTAAGATTAAGGTGTTCCCTGAAACAATGCCAAGATGTAAATGTTGTACCGTCAGCTCAATAGCAAATATTATACGGGCTCATTTGAATTTTAAATTTGCGATGAATTTAATCTCTAGCTGTTTGCCGAAAGTGTATAATATAAGATAACATAAGGAAGATGCATTGGTTTTCTGAAGAAGCCAAAAACGCGGTAGTTACTGTTATATTTAAAAATACCATAGACACGGTAAGGAACGCGCTCTCTGTAAATGTTTCTTTGTCCCCGTATACGGTTTAGTGTCGTGTTGTCTCCAGAAAAATTATTGAAATAAACTGACAATGAATCCATAGAGACACTGTATTGTTTTTATTCTAATATTACAAATAAAACAAAGCCGTTTCAAAACGTTGACATTTACGATCCTATTTTCTTGTCGCCTAATCTCAGCTCTATATTTCTTTTTCTGACATAAACGTTCGATTTTTTTTACACTTAGCTTAAGAAATTCCGTGTACGTTCTTCAAATTGTAGCGTAAGCGAACATGGGTATCGTTATTGCCTAGTTTGATAAAATATTGTAGTTTGATTTCTACGGGTAATTTGTATAAGGATAATTATATCAACTCCCTTGTTGGCACAGAACATGTCGAGTCGGCGGAGTGGAAAATGAATTTATCGATAGTGAATTTGCCCCTGTGAGTTTTGCATCTAAAACAAAGGCTTCTGATTAATAATACACAAGAGAGACATTGACATCAAAAGGCAGCGCTAGGCCGGCTTTTTCTTAGCTTAGTCTGCTTTAGAGTTTTACAACGTAGCTACAACTGAAATACGACAGGACTTCCAAATGACCGAGAATTTTCAAACTAAAGTTTGTTGGTCAGTCCTGCTTCCAAAGTGACAGCAGGCTAACTGTAGAAATTTTTATACCAAATTAAATGGCGTCACCGCCCATGCAAACGGACAAACGCAACTGCACTGAACAATTACTAGAATTTTAAGATGAGAACTTCCTGTCTTGTCCTGTTACATGTGCATGATTGTAGCTAACCCGGTACAACTTGAAAAAATAATATTACAGTGGAACCCTATTAACGAACCTCTATACTGACGAAGTCTTCGGTATAACGAAAGATTTTCCTGGCCCCAGTAATTGTAAAATGTGTGGAAAAGAACCTCCATAGAACGAAACCTCGTAACAGCGAACATATTTTGCCAGTTCCTTGGCCCTTCGTTATATCGAGGTTCGAGGTAGGTTGGCCCTTTTAGCAAAAAAATGCTGTGGTTAACTTTTTGAGATCGGTCAGTGCTGTAACCTAATGTTTACTCAGACGAGTCTGTCTGGCACTGATTGTCCGTTGGCGATTTTCAAGGTTTTCTTTTTTACAGGGTAAGTCTCGTGGAATGCCTTACGTCCTTTTCGTTCTACTTGAAGACTTTTAAATTATTATACTATACTTCTTGCAAGGGAAATGTTCACCGTTATTATGACGGGAGTAAAATTCTTTCGCCGCAAAGGGACAATAAATTTTTCTTCTTCAGTCTATTTCCATGGTAACTCTTTGATGTAACACTTGTAAATGTAAATCTATGCAGTTAAATACCAATCACCTTTTTCTGGATGAAAATGCAGCTGGTCTTTAACACCTCGTTTCTTGGTGACTCTTTTATTAGGTAATTCATTCCTTCAAGAACTGTCCTCTTATGTATATTTAATTAGTTGCGTCTATAAGTTATGCAGCCTGCAGCCTGTTAAAATTAAAAAAAAAAAACGTATTTGAGTCGATTTGGAAAGAAAAATTGCCTATCGATGGTGTCCGGCAGAGGTTTAAAGATATTTTCTTGCCTACGATAAGTCTTTTCCTGAATTCCTTCAAGACATCAACTGGGATGAACATATTCTTGTAGTATAGGGCAACAATTGTCTCGAGAAGTATTCACCTAGACTGGAGCAGGTTTGAGGTACGCTGTGATATTGTTCTGTTTTTTGATTGGGCTGTTTTCTTATTATTACAGAAGTGAATCTTCTATGTGGCTTAAGAAAATTGTATCTTAGCGGCGCAAGGCTGGCCCCAGCAACGTTCATGATCTCAGGCTTAAATTGTCTTTGCCACGAGTACGCTCAGCTATGATATAGAAATTAGCATGAAGTGAGTGAAATTGCATAGAGGCCGAAGCCTTTTGCTTCCGGATATATTTCTTCGTTGTAAGCCACCGAGATGTAAAATTTCAAAGCCCAATTTCTTTGTATATGGATCGGAGACGAACAAAGGATAAAGGACAACATGCTCTACCTGCCAGGGAAAAAAGGACTAGAAAGATGGTCTAAAATCGAAAGAGCTTACTTTGTGACAGTGCATACACCCTGACCGGAATGGCCTGAGCTTGTCATTGAGTGTCGTCTTCGTCAACATCACTCATGCCATATATATGTACATAAAACATATTTTTACTAAGCTTAAGGCCTTTATAGGCATTCTTTTCACTGTTTATGCTTATGAGCCATCTTCCAACAATTACAGAAGGCAGCCTGAAAAAATTTTTTTTTTTGAATTGCATCTATGAATATGAGCATCTATGAGTATTACGGTAAAATTGTTTATTATAAAAGGCTTGAACGAGATGACAGCATGAATGCATTCCAGATTTCATTATATTGTATAAATCATGTCAATGAAGCATTCCATTTCGACTTGAAAACTGATCTAGAAAAACATGTTCACATTTTAATGTTATTAAAAGAAGCAGTATAGTTAAGTGTAATTAGCGAATTACATCGTGTCTTCTTCTCCTTTATAATTTCGATCCTCGATCTTCTACTCGGCGACATTTTCTAACGAAAATGTACACAAAAACAAAGTCAAAGAAAGACCCGGGAAATGGAACAATATTCGAGAGAGATGTTGAAACAATGGTAACTTGTTGCATATTAAAAATAGCAATGTCCAATTCACTGCGGTATTGCATATCGATGAGCATCTTCCGATGCTTTATGCATACATTATTCATTTTCAAAATCTTTCATATAATAATATATCCTGATTATTCAACATTGCGGGCTAATTTTATCCAGTGAACTGCGTACTCAGTTCCCTCGTGAACTTCGTTGCACAAACGCCTTTGATACACAATTAGTCAGTTTTCCGCCTTCAGCCTTCTCCCCTGTTCAGCATCTTGGCCAGCATTCTCCACCAAACTAAAGTAATGATTTCTATCGTCCATTGACACAGTACTATGTTCTGAATATCATTCTTGTTAGCCTCCCCACTGACTTGGAGTCACAGACTGGATCTTAAAACAGGAATGATATACCATAATACTAAAGGAATATCAAACGAATCAGCTATCACTCGCAAGAATCCGGACGAAATAACGCAAGGCAATGTTTGTGGCAATCCCCAACAATGTGAAACCGATGAGGATCTTCCCTCGACTGCTAAAGGCAGTCCCTTGAAAGTAACTGGTTTCTATAGCGTCTCCCATGAAACGGAGTTCAGCAGCGACTTGCTGGCATTTAGCCTGCATTTCATGCGTTAATCCAGCGCCATTTTCGTTGCTTGTGTCTCGTAGTCTTTGGACTTCTTGATGACCCATTTTCGTCCTCGTGTCTTTAAATACTGGAAAGAACAGAAACGAAGAAAAATGCTTTTATCAGTATCTATCTTGCAACAATCCTTATAAAATCCAGGTAACATTCTGCCTTAGTATCAGTCATGTCTCGAAAACAAAATGGCAGTTGCTTGGTCTACCATACATGTAAGTACAAATTCTCCACAGCACCATCATTTCGTTCCCCTGTTATTCCAATTATAGTGGCTTTTAACTGGGTGGTTTCTCCTTTAAAATTATTTTTCATTAGTATAAAAGTTTCACTTGAAATCAAACGATAACAAATATAATGGTCAGCTTCAGCTAGTGCTAAAAAACAGCCTTGCAGTGTGTTCCATAGTACGGAAATATAACACCAAACTGGATCGACAGAATAGAGGCAAAAATCAACTGTTTACCTTGGGCCAAAATGTTCCTTTTCACAGTAACTGTCCTGTACGCCTTGATGTGAAAAATTGCTGAGATCGTCAAATCGAAATATCTCAATGTCAGAGACTAAACGAGTGACTCAAATCAGTTCCACAACTTTCAACTATAAACCAAGTAAACAATTACGGTCTATATTTGACGGTTCCTTACGTATTGTGGTCAGCGGTTTGCTTTTGGATCTAACACCGCGAAACACAGCTTTAACACGCTTTTAACGAGTTTATCACGCAACAGTAATCTCATTTCCGTGCATTGTTTGGTGTCTGCTTTAGTTGCCAGAAATTCTTACGTACACACTTAGCATTGACACTGTAGCATCTGTGGTTAAAACGTAACGTTTATTCTTGTATAAAATTGTTTTCGATTTTAATTTGCGTCAATAGATCTGTCAAGATAAGCCGTAACATAACTCATTATAATTGCTTCAAATTGTTGTAGAAAGTTTAAAATTGTTGAAAACAGTTGGATAAAATTGAATGCCACTGTGCTTAGAGGGACGCAGTTAATTAGTCGTACACGTTGTATCAATCCATTAATTTTACACATCGCACAAGGCAGTCCACACATATCACGTCAAATTATTCTATAGCTTGCAAGTTGTTAACAACGTGATAATATCATCGGTTTCCAAGGAAACTTATCATTCGTGATCTGGAGCAAGCAAACACGCTGTAGCATGTCACGAACGGGAAAAATATCCCGCAGTCATGATGTAGTATAGAGATATATATGATATATTTAAGGATGTCAATCGCGTAGATGTACAAACCGTTATTTCCTTGTTAAAATTCAGTTTTTAGAATAGATTTGTTACTATTATTGACTTAAAAGACATTGAAAACCCATTATGCACGTTTACACATCGAAACAAAAACAATTGTATTGTCGTCTAGGAGTTAATTTGCTTTATCGTGAATACTTGGAATAGGCGAGCTGTGGCCTTGTAGTTGAAGTAGAACATTATTTACATTACAGTAAATCTTATTTCCGTGCACAAACCTGAGAGTTTTAACCACTGTTAACTACTGGTACCTGCACTTGTCCTTGGTTCATTTGTTGTTTGTTTGATTATAATATTGCTTGTTCAACGTGGTCCAAAGCACGAAAGCCACAAGGTGCTTTGTGCGTTGGATATGAATGCGGTGTAAACTTATCACATATATATTTCTCACTCAAACTTGAAGTGGGGTGCTCGCTCACTATTTAGGTACGTTGACTTGCAAGTCTTCCTAGATAGATTGATTTTTAGGGCATAGGTAAGTTGTGCGCTGTCAACGAGCTCTGAATCATCCATAGCAATTTGTTTGACTAACAGTTTACGGCTAAATCTCGCAACCTCGCCTTAAATATCAGAGCGTGGAAACTGTACTGAAAACCGAGCAGAGCAAATTTGGATGTTTATTATATCTTCGATAAATCCTTAAAAGAAAGCACATTTTGAAATCCTGTGCTGAAAGGGGTTAAGGATATGAATTCGTCATTTATTTCCCCGAGCTAAAGGTGCTACTGATCCACTTGATCGTTCACGATCATCACGTCAGTGTTAGTTAGAAGAATTTAACAGCATCATCCTGTCAACGAGATGCTTTCTTGGTTTCCTAAGTTTGTGTGTGTCTAAGAATAGACGAGGGACTGCTCTTTCAAATTAAAGAATCGGCTTAATCCTCGGAAAAGAAGTGCCTTTTCTGCTTTTCAAAGAGGATGGATGGTTTATTAGCTAGCACTATGGACTCCGGATAAAGCGGTGTGGGCAGGGTAGGGCGTTGGCTGGGGCAAGTTGGGCCATTGTGTCTGGTTTCACTTTCGCATTCAGTAAATATGTTTAGTATATACCACACATTGTCAAGTGAATAGTGCTTTTCGCGCACACTGATTGGCTAGCTCGGAGGTAATTATAGCCAAGTACTATTCACCCCCGAGCAGCCGAAGAAAACAAAATGGCTTCCCGTTTCAAATAAAGTTACTCTTCAAGTTACGTTACTCTTTGGTCCGCTAGTTACTCAGCTTGTTACTAAAACAATTATTCACCTCAGTGTCGGCGAAAGTGGTGGATATTTACCTCTACTTCGGTGCCGGAAAAATTGCTACAATATAACTAGGGGTATACAAACTCTAATGTAGTAGCATCTCTTACAGGAAAAGAACAAATGCAGAATTGATGCTACTGTAAGCAAATTTATGCTTAAAGAAACCAGAGTAAGCTCCTTGGTGTTGAGTTGCAAACCCTATTTTATTACCCGGAGGAGTAGAAGATAAGGAGGGGCTGTTTCCTAAAACCTTAAACCTATTTCAAATGACTATGTGATTTAATTATCGATGCTCTATTTCAGACCTCTAAGATTTGTACCCTAGTACTCTAGGGTCTAAATAAACCTTAGCTTTTTTGTCTTTCATTGTTTTAGTTAACTTGATCCCATTTTTAGGCAGTCGCGATTTCGCAAAACATACGTACAAAAAATTACCGAGAACATCGTTAAAGTTACTCGTACATAATAAAAAAAGGTTAGCAAAAACTTGCCTTAGTCAAAACGTGTTAATCTCCTCCGCTCCTGATGTCCCTAAAGCCGTAAATGATTTTTTGTCTTGTTTTAGTTCCTTTTGATACCCGAAACGTGTTAATTATTCGCAGATATTTATAAACTTTAAAGCAAAAACATATATATTTTTTTCTCATAATAAGGTATAGAAGCGGTTTCTAGATAGTGGCGTTTAAAAGCCACTTTAATTTGCTTAGTACTCGATCATACGTTTGACATCGCGTGGTTCTGTCAATGTTGGTTTCTAAATCAGTCTACTTTTAAATCTACTCAAGTTGTCTGGTGATTTAAAAAAACGTTTCAAAAGTCTATCTATTTGCCAATTTATATGACAACATAAAAAAACCACCAGAAAATACTGATATTGGAATTTTAAACGGGGTGAAATATGAACTCTAAACACTGTTACGTTGGCCAGTAGTCTGTATCTAGGTCGTAATGTCTTGTTTTTACGTTTTTTCGCTCCAAGTGAAAACATATTAAAACAAGTGGCGCACAGAAAAATAAAATTAAATAGAAATACTTAATTTGTATTGACTGGAGTTATTTTTTGCCAGCGGGTGCAGTTCCTGACCGAGATGACGCTGTCAATCCGGTGGGTTGCTTTGAAAACTGTTTTTTGGGCTCCTGTATATAAAATAGTTCTCTTCGTGCCAAGCAGTGTTCAACAGCCGGGAATCTTTTGTAGCCAAAGGGAAATGAAGAGAAAAATACTAAGATTTAACTTACCTGTCAGTCGTATAACTCGCCTGTTAGATTTGAGTCACTTCACTACCTCTACTTCTACTTTGGTAAGGTGGCCCATTAAGGCACATTGAGTTATCAACTTAAATTGTTCTTATTTAATTCAAATTTCCAACATACACTGAGAATTAAAGCAATCACTCGATAAACTTTCCATGATTCAATTTTTGTTTTCGCTTTTAATACCACCTTTCTTATCTTACATAGATTGTTTTCTTGACAAAGGAGTTTATGAAATCAGATTGAAATACCATAGAGTGTACAGCTGTATCTCTACATTTGAACAGGGATGACCACAAAAAGCTTTTAAATCATCAAGACATTCTCGACAAAAACTGTTAATGCAAGTTTAATGGCACTATTGGGGAGGAGTACTTCACTTGATTTCAACGCCTAGATTACCTTTATCTTTAAAAAAAATGTGTATGTTCTTGCATTGATTACATTTTAAACAACCGAGTATACTGATTAACAAATAAATAAGTGAATAAGAGATTCGTTTCAAAGGACATTCAAAATTGTTTCTCAACTCAACTGTTGATATGTATTTATTGCACGGTTGTGGCGATACAATTTTTACCCTGAGTAAAATTAACTAAGGTGTTGAAAAATTTGAATTCCGAGGCGAACAACGCATGCGTGATACAAGTATATTCTTGATTTAATTCAGTGTTATGCTTCGCTATAATATGCTTACTGAGGCGTCACCGTTTTAATTTGGCTCTTTCAGCGGAAGAATTCTGGTAATCGGCCGATTTTAACCGACTCTTTTGGATTTTCTGGTAACAAATCAAAGATACATTTTACCGAAAATTATCTTATTTTTACGGCAATAACATCAGTTTACTCATTACACAAAGTTGTATTATACTCGCCTTCAACTTGTTATAATTCCGATCTGAACGGGAAAACTAATAAAATTAAAAAAGAGTTTCGTGAAATTTATTGTTAAACCTAATAGTAAGTACATCCTGTTTTCTAACTTCTCTAACCTGGTTTTTCCGTGTCTCGTAAGATCTGAATTTGCAAGTGTGATATAAGGGTTCCGGATGTCTTCGGTTTGATGGGGTGATTGCATCTCAGTTTAAAATTACAAAAAAGATAAATTTAACTTCTTTCGCTAGTTCATAAACACACTTAAACTACATATATAGTCCTTCAACGCCGGGTCAATACAATGTTATGTCTTTTACAAGCAAATAGATAGAAGTCACGATGTTGTGTTATATTCGGTTCACATGTAAATGTTTTTTAACGCAAGACCGACACGATTTAATGTTTCAAAGCCTTTACGAAAACAAATAAAAAACAATCATTGTTTTCTTTTGTCATTTACAACGCATTACTGCCTTTCGTGACCAGCAGGTACGAATTGTTTATTGCCCTTGAATTTCTCATTTAGTTTTACGTTTTTGAGAAGACAAAAACATTAAAAAAGCTATCAGCATTAAATATTATGGCACAATCAAAGCCTAGCACGCAATTTTTTTTTTTAGAATTTTTTGGTCGCTTGTCTCCTTTAAAGAAACAAAACGTTTAATTTTCTCCAATGAATGATCAAAAACATGACAAGAAAACACACATACTGGCCGGCTTAGTCTCTTTCTTTCGGTATATTTGTTGTTTCAGTTTGTCATTTTCTTGTCTTTGAAAGTAATTTCAATGTCATATGATACCTTGAGATTAAGACATTAAGAGCAACAACTTGGCGTGAGCTTTGCATACTACTTAAGAAAGTCACGACACGATAGCGTAACGATCATTATGTAAAACGTTGTAATGTGCCACTTCTAACAGTCACGACTAAGTGATTTTTCTTGCACTTTTTACATCATTCTACAAGTTAACTGGGCATGTCTAAGTTTAGTATAATTCGCACTAACATTCATACCATGCAGTAACCGGTCGGCAGATGCGCTAAATATAAACTAGCTGACAAGGGCTATAAATGTGCTTGTATCTGTAGCCGGATTGTCAGAGACGACCACTTTGGAGATCACTCCTTGAGTAGTCACGCATCAGATTTAATTTTCATAGGTTCTGTAGAACGCTTAGCAATCGCGCAAGTTCCCATACCAGCAGGCACAATGGTCTCTGTTTCGTTTTGCTTCGTCGACGCTGATTAGCTGAATAGCTTTTATTGCTCAATTTATAGTGAAACTTTGATGAGAAGTTATACTTTGATCAACATCTGAATAACTTGATTACGACGCAACAAATCCTGGCAGGGAAGATAAGAAGATTGTCATGATTTACAGCATCCTCTCTCGCGCGGATGTTTCGATTGTGCTGCACAGTAAAGCTATTTTACATCATCATTTCCTCTATCTGGAAGTGTAATGGTGATTATTAACCTCAGAAGTACTTCTTTTCGACAACACGTCTTGGAAAGTGTCAGCTCATTTTTTCGGAGTGTCAGTCACACTAATTGGAGGCACGCAAATGTGATGCTTAGTTTTGTTTTGATCGTGTTTTTAAAAATTACTCTTCTGAGTAATGGCGGTCGTTTCGCAAACCGACTCTCAAGGTAAATGTGTGTTTCTTCGTCGAATTTTTTTTGTTTTTGTTTTTTTGCTCACTAATCGATTCGTATTCACTGTTCACGCCAGCTTTTATTTGTTTCCTTTTTGTCTTAATTTTCACGACTGGAATAAAACTTCCCGTGATAACTTGTTATGTTCTCATCAAATGTTAGTTACATCCGTAATTTCGAAGCAGGTGCATAAATCTTTTTTGAAAGATTTTCATACCCATTTACGGTCAATTTAGTTTCAAGGTAGACGCTTTATGTTTATTTCGTTAAACGTTGATGGTTAATAAAATGCGATGGGAAATGAAAAGTACAATCTGCACCAAAGTGCAAGGAAAAAAACGATGTGAGTGGAATTCGATTATTAAAAATCATATGACGACATATCACTGAAACCACTTATATACGGGTCATACGTTATTATTTTTAGATTATGTTTTTGAGGTGATTCTTTTTCAGTTCACGATATCATGCAAACGAGAAATGATTTACTTGTATAACAAGCTGAGAAAAAGTCAGCAGCTTTCTACGTTTATTGCCAAAACTACAATATCTTACAATCGTATGTTTACTTTGGGAGAGAGCTGGCCTAATTGAAAACCATACGTTAAAAATTCGCATTTAGTTAGATTTAGTATTTTCCAAAAAATTCTGACATTACTTAAGCCCATACCATTGGTTTGAATAAAAACTCGGCAGAAATGAAAATGATTTCCCTAGCGGGTGGTTATTTTATGACCAGTTCTGTGGTTATTGCTCATCACACTTGAAAGAAACCACAGGTATTATTTTCGAAACATGAGTCATGCATTAAGTACTGGCGACGTATGGATCCTTATTCGTAACTTCCTAGCGTGTTCGGCTTTTAAGATTGTTAAGTTCAGAGTCTTTTCTTCGAGGCGAGGGCCTACACGCCTTTTATTTCTCTCGTCGACAGTTTGTTTTTTTCATTGGTGCGTGATGTTATATTGTTGCCGTGACTAACATTGCCCAGTCAGCTTGTCACACGTTAATTGAAAATATTGCACAGCTACTTATCCGATGATAAAGTTGTCACGAATATCGACGCAGAGGGTGGAGTACATCGTTCACAGTTCTACATATATTCAGTTGTTGCGGCCGAAAAGTTCTGTAACATACCGCAGGAAAATCGCTCTAGCAACTTCTATAAAGTTCAGTCCAAGTCTATCATAATTTTGTCCAGCATCTTGAAGTGGACGAAAGTATCGGTTTTCGAGTTTATCTCCTATAGTCTGCAACTGTCTCGCAACTTGTCGGATTCGTGTCTTCATTTGTTCGCTAAGTTCAACGCTAGTCATGAGACCATTTTCTTCTCCGCAAGAACTGTCTTGTGAGATCATAATGTCAAGCTAGGACCAAGTGCAGCCTCCACTGTTTGTGTATCTCGGGTCGCTCGGTCGATAACGTCTGTTGTATAAACACTGAAACAAAAACAAAGGAAAAAAATAAAATTAAACATTTATTTCCTTTTACAATATCAGCACATTGAATCAGAGATTTATCTTGGATGGGATATATGTCTGAGAGGTTATTATACTTGAAGATAATAAGCACAATATTGGGACAGAATAATTATTTTTTCGAGATAAATCCAGCTAATTATCAATAACATTCGATTGTAGGTACACGCACAGTAAAATTGAATGCACTCAACCACTAAGTTCAAAGCGACTAGAGAAATGCATAACAGTCGACGCAGAGACTTCTAGTATGTTAGAATCTCGTTAGAGTTAGGTTGTAAATTGAATGCACTAATCACAGCATCCGATCATAAGCATTTTCACGTTGGACTCTCTGGCTGGTTATCTCTGGCTTTATACCAGCAGTGTAAGAGCTGATGATGGCCGCTAACTGATTAAATAACTACATGTTGATCCACGTGTTTGTTGAAGAAACTGTGTGAACAGTATTCATTTTTCAGTCAAGTTTAGTTTGTTCATGTAGCTATCTATAGGACAACTGTGCTTAAAAAACAGAAACTTAGGCTACACTACATTTCGTGTTTCATGTGTTAGTGGGCCAAAGAATGAATTTGTTTATAAATTGTAGAATTAAAGGAAACGAAACCTGTAACGGAGATATTATGTTAAACAAAATGAAAAATTACTGGAATCCATCTTACCGTAGAATAAGGCCGATTTTCCAATTAACCAATTTTTGAATTTAAGTTCGACACTGACTGTACATGCATGGTCTAATTGGAACTGATTTTTTTTTTTTCAAGACGTTATCCCTCGTGTTTCTCTGTACCATGTTTTGTTAAACTGTTTATCGTGTGGAAATCATCTGACTGAAACAGCACCTGCGGATTGGTTTATAAAATTAAATAGACAGACAAACTGACCGGCGCCTTTGTTCTGTCAGTATCTCCGAAGTATCTCTCGCATTAATTTCTATATTTAAATCGACTTTTATCGTGCATGGCCACCTCAAAGTCTACAGATCTGAACTACATTTATCTTCAAACTTATCTTCGCCTTAAGTTATCAATAACAGGTCTGTTATTGAAAAATATGAATTTGACAATTCAATCAATTCAGCTCAGGCCTTACGTGACTATGAACAAACCTTCCAAGGTCGACCTGACCTTGGTTAACGTTCGGTTTTGCTATTTTACCCAATCAAAGTTAATTGCGCCGATGTGCGTTTTGTTTTTACTTCAAAAGGGTTACCGTTTACGCGTTGTTTTGGCAAGTTCTCAGACTTCTTACTCTCAAAAATTGGTGATGCAGAGAAAGAAAAATTAACTTCCTTGGCAAGTAGATTTATTTGAAATTGTCAACAGAGACATACCTACTGAATTTAGAACCCTAAAGTAAACAAACCAGTCTTCCCAAGGTTGAAAATTTAATCGCATTCAGCTGAATCTGTCAGTTTTAGTGCCGTTCAAGTTCACTATACAACTTTAGAATATTTCTGTAGTTTGATGTACTAAATTCAACAATGACGGGACAGTTTTAGATAATTTAATAGTCAGTTATGTGAATTACAGAAATGAAAATTCTTTCATGTGTGCGTCCGACAAATGAATGTATTCGCGATACGGTATACGTACTATTCTAGCTATTCATGCAAGGATACCATTCTCAGGCTGACAACAAAATCTCATTATTTACTATAGTGTTCGTCAGCAGCCAGTAATGGCCCCTGTCTTCACCATATATTCACTATAGAGCATTAGGAGAATTTGGCAATTAATCAGTGCATCTTTCATCGTCGCGACTCTTCGTGTTTGGCATTGGCCTTGACATTAAAGGAATTCAGTCACGTTACTTTGAGTTATCATAGCCACGTACAAAATTACCTTTCAAACTGAAGGAAACCCGAAAATACTACTTTACTGAGATAGAAAAACACCCTTTGGCACGCAGCCTGTGGAATCTCCCAGAAAGGTCAGGACAATTAAAGTAAGCGCGCGATTATTTCCTGAACAGCAGCTGGTATTCAAGTCTCGCAGTCAGCTAAATGGATGAAGAAAAGATTTCGAACAACGTAAAAACCGTCACACTTTAAGCAAAACATGAATAAATAAGATCAAGAGAAAATGCTTGATAAGATTTGCAAAGAAAATTAATCATAGTTTGTGTGTCCTGAATTTTACAGTTGACAATCACTTGAAATACCTGAAATGAGTTGTAGTGTTCCTTGGGCGAGAGCGTAACGATTGTAAGTCAGTTCGCTCAGGACACCACTGCACCTGATATGGACACTGTCCCGACAATAACTGCCTCGTTTATCGCCTTGAACGACAATTAATAGATGCTCATGAGTCCCACGCAAAGACGTTTTTTTTAAAAAATGGGGAAAATGGTCTTTCGTGTTCTTACCGCTCATGTGATTACTCTGAGATCACGATACTTCTTAATTTATTTATGATTCATCATAAGCGTGATAGAAGTTGGCATTTAAACTTGCGCCAACTAAGAGGTTCCTCGTGTCCTTAATTATTTCCAATCACAATTTTGTTTATGTATGTGAAAAGCTAAGTTTTGTTCCAGTTATATTTTGGTAATCAGTTCTTTAATAATCTATTGAAATTATCTGCACATGTCCGCAAATAATTTAATACAGGAAATATGGTAACGTCTCAGATGGACTTTAAGTTCGAGATGGACTCTTCAGTCGAGTGGTCTAAATATACTTAATGCTCCTTTTTAGCATGTTAAAGCTTAGCTTAGCCTGAACAGCTTAGTGGTCCAGTCACTCTGAATAGCATTTTGATTTGCCTGTATTTAATAATGGTTATGTAACACGCTATCTACACATAGCGTTAAAATGAAGTACAAAATAACGTACAATGTACAACTTATTTTAAAATAGTCCGACAGTAATGCATCCTAGCTATTCGCTGAGTATGACTGGCTAAAGCTTCCACGTGCTAGTGTGGTGACTTTTTTTGTACCCAGGCCACACGAAATGTGTAAGGCCCAGGCTTTGCTTACGATTTACGTGACATTAGGCTGTTTGCGACTGTGTTTTCAACTGTTTAAACGTGCGTTTGATTGACCTTATTCAGGAATAAGATTGAACTCTATTCCAGCGTGAAGTATTCGACTGACCTTTTCCGGGATACGAACGTATATATTCCGGATTATCTCAGAATAGCCAACCGACATTTCGGGCTAGAATCATGATCCAACTCCTGCACTCTTGGGAAACGCAATTAATTTTTTGTCATCATCTCAGATCTGACTGAGGTTCATGACGCTTCGCTCAGTCACCATAGCTGTCATGAACATCAATTTCCGTTTTCTCTTTCTAGAAACAATAATTGCAAAATAAAGCACAAATGCCTCTATTTCAGCTTCCGGCCAATAAGCCATGAAATCAACTACAGTGATTTCCAGACGATTCTGAGTGTTCTCTTTCTTTTTCTCTTTTCAACTTAATAATATTGACACTTTAGAATACTGAACTTCTTCACTTGCACGCTCAAGTAAATGAAAAGGAACAGTGACGCGCGAGAGGGGCTAGATGATGATTTTCTCCGGTTGCCGGGCTACACAGAGAACCCTCAACAAAGTAGACTTATCATACCGGAATCATTTGCAAGCTTCAATTTAATTTCTACTGATCGATCGATTAAAATAAGTAAGTTGTCAGTTATAGATTTATCGACTGATAAGGTTTGGCGACGGCTCATCTAACGGTTTTCAATACGGATCTTTTATTGATTTCCAACCCCAGGGTGCCGATTGATTTTCTTGGCACCGTTTTTTTTTTTAATTCCACTTCAGAATAGATTTTCATGTTGTTTTAGGTGGCAATTCATCGGATATGTAAGGATGAAAGACCAATCTGAAGGGAAAAAATGGATACGCGTTGAAGAGGCCTAATGAGTCCAGCAGCCGCCATTTCTACTTACCGTTCAGCAAAAGTACGTGACGTCACTGCAGTCATCGGTTATTCTTAGACTTTCGCGGTTAATTCTGCTTCCTGGCCCAGAGAATCCGTGGAATTCATCTTGTTCATAGTGCGGATTTTTAATACTAATGAGACAAACGGATGAGGCGGCCTCCGTTTCACCCGGAAAATCCCCGGACGATTGGAACATTCCCTAACACAATGTATTTCTGCCGAATGCACGAAATTCAATCGAAGTATTTTGTGTCGGAAATAATTATTTTTGCAGCTTTGTTTTCTTTTTCTTTTGCTATATTTTTTTTCCTGTGGTCCAGATGCTGGAGCGAGTTCAGTATCATAGTCCTAATTGACTGAATCGAAGGAAGTTGGTACGCAGTCCTAGTGTTGACTTGTCACGTACAAAGCCATGGCGGGGAGTCGTTGATTGCTTCCTGAAATCTAATGTTTACGTAGGAGGCTTGTGCCGCATGTAATCGAACCACAAATATGTCAACACTGAATATTGAAAGAGCGTGCATGGTTATCCATATTACGTAATGCCAATATGGATATCATAGATATTATGTATAACAAAATTAAATTTAGGAAAGAAGTACAGGACAAATTCATCAACTTTGATTTTCTGACAGGTTATGATTCTGGTGAAATTTTAAAGATATTATTTATTATATTTCTTTTTTTATTAAGGCAATAAACTTTATATAGTAAGCTTTTAATTCGAGTTCAATTTTAAATGAGTTTTTCAAATAGCTGAAATTGCACGAGCCCCTTCGGCCAAATTGAACGAGAAAAACCGTATGATTACTTACTAAAAATATAAACATGAAGAAACTTGCGTGGAGGAAGTGCAGGAAGATCTTTAAAGCCTTTTTTCTCATCCAATAAGCTAAATTTTTTTTCAAAGTTTCTGCACAAAATTTTCGTCATTGTCTTACGTGATATCATTGGCCTGTTCATATTATCTGTCAGCCAATTATAATCCAGAATTACGGTGTATAATTTGCACTGGTGTTACACTTTTTGGACTGGTGTTACACTTGAACTGCACTGCTCTCAGCCAATCACAATCGAGTAATTTTTCATGTATATTATTATACGGTCACAAGAAATTTCTCCTCGGAATTAAAAATAGTTAAAAAACGTCTTTTTGTGACAATGAAGCTCTTAAATCAAAATTTTATATTAAAAGAAATAAAAACCTTTTACCTAACTCAGTAATATTCACAAAGTAGTAAAAAGCATTTCGCCTCAGTCTCTGGGTATTCAAACAAGGCTTTCAGCGTCACAGTGAGTCTCAGTTCTAGTGTGTCAAGAAGACCGTCTTTTGGTAAAGTTCGATAGTTGTATGTTGCTGAATGAATTCAAACGATATGTAACAATAACCTGTGACGGGAGCTTTCGCCCAGACATTGTTGCCAAAACAAGCTGTTAGGCTTCAAAAACAGAGAAAAAAAACTTATGAAGAAAAATTCTTAAGGTTGAAAATAATTGCACTTCAGTCTTCTTTTCTTCGTCATACTGACGCCATTTATGTTTTACCCTGATTTGTGTGATTCGCATGTTACAGTTGCAATCCCCACGTCGGAGTAAATTTCTCGCCGAATTAAAACTTCTACATGTATGTTCGGTTAAACGGCCATCGTCACACTTATGCACTGATGCACTGATATGCCGACTGATATGCGCTAAAAAAAATAAGTGAAACTTCCTCAGAGCTCATCTGAAACGTTTTTATAAACTATGGAGGAAAAGAAACATGCACGACACCCGGCTTGTTGATGTTCCAGGCCTACGCAAGGATGCTTCATTTTCCTCTAGTGACAATCAAATTCAAAATGTTTTCATTAATTTATTACGGCACAGTAGAAGAATTTGGGACTTAAGTACAATA
>Ga0126337_10000151_pt1 | contig 27652 bp, 18 predicted proteins | sample DipCmetagenome_FD_92527 | JGI IMG/M metagenome (GOLD analysis project Ga0126337, IMG submission 92527) | Coral microbial communities from La Bocana,Puerto Morelos, Mexico - Diploria C A metagenome | ecosystem: Host-associated > Invertebrates > Cnidaria > Coral | place: La Bocana,Puerto Morelos...
CTGTTATACTGTAACTGTTATACTGTAACTGTTATACTGTTACTGTTATACTGTTACTGTTATACTGTTACTGTTATACTGTAACTGTTATACTGTAACTGTTATACTGTTACTGTTATACTGGGAAATTAAGTTGAAAACACTTACTCGTGCGTCAGAAGTCCAGTTGTAACTTGCAGCGACTGGAACACCATTGCGGTCTTCACACATGTAAATCCCTGCCTGGCTCAGACGGTAGTGCTTGAAACACCTCTGACCATTTTTTGCCGCATCCATGTTGAGCTGGTCTGTAGGGCGATACTGTTGACTCTTGGCATCAATTTTACCACTCTCAACAAACCGATTATCACCAGTTTTGGAACCAGAAGATAAAAGGAAATATTCCTTGCCATCTCCGCTGAGGATTTCGTAATAAGCGATGTTGTTTGACCCAAGATCTTTGCGGTATACTGGTCTTGGACCGTCTTTAGCCAACAAATTTGCACTTTCGAGACCTGCAAAGCTTTTTTCCGTTATCAGATCTAAAACTGTATCTGTGGCTTCATACGAAAGAAGTGCACTGAACGCTGGTGGCGTTACCGTGGAGATTAGGACCAAGAGCGCAATTAGGTTCGGGATACCCATCAAATGCTTGGTTCGGCTATTTACAACATGAGAACATTTTGGTACAAAAACTTTATCTGTACTCAGCAAATTTTGAATAAGTAAAAATGAACTAAAACTTGTCGACTACTGTCAAATAAAAAAATCAAATTAACCCAAGCAAAGAATATTCTCTATTTTCCATGATAGATTATGGAAGAAAAATTCACTTATCAGAATCGAAGAAAATTTGAATAAAAACTTTTAAAATATACATGCAAACACCCCACAAGCAGAGGCATTTTTACTATACTTTCTTTTGCATGCCCTGTCAAGCCAAGTCAAGACAAGTCAAGCCTGTTTTCCTTCTCCTTTCCTTTCTCGAAAAAAAAAATGGATGGAAGAGGCTCTGCTCCCAGGCAGGACAGCCTTTCTTATTTTCTTTTCAAACTGTTTCAATCCATAAAGCACTTACTTAAACTCGTGTTTCAACTCGTCTTTATCTCGTGTTTTGATCTCTTTTCGCTTCTACTGCAGGTCAGGTTTGTTCACGCTGATGACCACAGTCATTGTATATATTCTTGTCCAGGTTATTGTTTTTCATTCTCTCGCCGTTTTAAATGAAGTTTACTCAGATGCTGAGTTTCAAGTCTCCTAATTATCGAATGTTTTCACCATCAAATACAACCACAGGCCTCCTACGCTCACGTCTCGTGGAGTAGATCGAAAAACAAATTATTTCTTGGACAAAAACGAAAGCGTCACGCGCTCGTTGTGCGAGTCCAGGGTGGAAAGGTTCGTGGAAGTCGCGCGGTGTTAACAAAAAAGGCTCAAAACCGGAGAGATCACCAAAAATGACAAAGGACACACAAGAAATGAGAACGTTTTATTAATCTGACGTGCGAAATGTTCGTATTTCGGAATATTGAGCCTTCCAAATTGACGACCATATTTAGTTCCCCATGGAATCCCTTATAAAGCGTTAAAAGTTCAGACTCACCATCAAGGCTTACCGCCCTGGACTCACACAACGCGCGCGAGTACGTGTCGCCTTTCTCCAGACGTGCGCTTGGGATTCCTGTGATGCAGCTTGATATTTTTCTGCGTAATTTTCCGAAATATTGGGCTTTGAAAAAGCCATCTCAATATACCACAGTATGGACAAACAAAAAATAAAACTGACTTCTTGGTATTTTTTGTATTATAATGTCAAACAAAATTCTCATTTCTGACTTGATGCAACTTTTTTTAGTCAGAATATAAGGACGGTAAGGACAAGAAAAACTTGCCGAAATTGCTGAAAAAGAATCATAACCAAATGACTATTATGACGTCAACGATAATGACGATAACAAACAAATAAAACCGATGTCATAACCAGCGCTGTGTTTCACACGCTACGCCATCTCCTTTGGCAAACAATTAATCAAGATTATAATTGTTTGGGTTTTTTTATTGCTTAAAAAGGACATTTCCCTCGTAACAAAACACAATTTGATGACCTTTTCTTATTAAACGCAAGGTTCTTAGATAGTTGGCTCTCAAAAAGTATTTTATATTTTCTCCAGGGCAATTTGTTGCTATTTTTCTCGTCATTCGAGCCCTAGTTGGCTCTCTGTAGCTGGGTAGTACAGGAGTTCTATGCTAAAACCTTCTAATTGTTTATTTAGTCGTTGTCAAATACATTTGCAAATGCAGCTTGCCTTTTTCTTAAATCCATTTGAATCTGTTTGGCTTTATAATTGCTCGATTTTTCAATATTTAGACTGGAGATGGTTTCCTCTGGAATGACTGCTTGGAAACCCCTGAACTAATGATATTTTTTACAGCCGATTAAAGAAAAAAAAGGAAAAGTAAACGATGAAAATTTCAACTCTTTTACACGTTCGAAATGTCTTCAAGGTAATCAATGTAAGGCAGAGCCTTTCACCTTGTAGTTAGGAAACCAAATACTAGTCTTAGTCTCAGCCTTGAGTGTTTTTTCTTTTTTTTTTACACCTAATGAACGATTCAGATTCTGCAAACACTACTCATGACATCGTTTGACCCAAACTTGAATATATCTTAAGTAAACTAATGCTAGAGCATTTGTTTAATAGAAAGTGTTTGTTTATATTTCAGTCAAAAGTGCATAACGTAAATACATATTTTTTTGGCGTGAGTATGATTTGTGCTGATCTCTGACAAATTCAAACAGCCATTCTTTTCTATCTTTTTTTCCAGCTATATCCTTGGGGATAAATCAAGCTTACAAATTAACAAAAACGTGCGAAAAAGGGAAAATGGAAGCCAAATAGCAATTGATTTGTCCCGTCACCATCCTAACTAACATAGCAGGTTCTTTTATGGGTATCGGGTTTTGGTCTGGCGATTGGGAGTGGTTTATTTCGAAATCTGAGTTCTCTACCTAAGATCTGATAAAAATTAAATTCGTTTGGATTTTCCAAAATAGTCTAATTGACAAACTTACTATGTTGAAGACCGATGATCATTCTACGACTTTTTTATGGACAAGACTTGGAAATTAGTCTAAGCATTATTATCTTTTCTTTCTCGAACACTCGGCAGTGTTATGCGGACAATTAATAACAGTTTCTGATCTCCGTTCAGCGATTGTACACCTCCAATGAACTTTAGAAACAGATATGATGTGAAACCCGATGACTTACAAATAAAAGGCAAAAGGTTCGAATTGGAATGCAATTTTCACATATTTATTCAGATCCTTATAACTTCCATTTTGCACGAGATACTATCAACAAAAGCAGCGCTATCTTTTGGGTTTCTAGTGTGAAGCTAGAAATACTTGGGCTACTTTCTCATCCACCACATGTTATTCCGCTGAGTTCTTGGTTGGTAGATTTGTGACAGCAGCATTTTAGCTGTAGCGTATAGCCCCACAATGTCTCGTCACGTGTTGGTGTCCAATGTCGGTCTACTGAATACTAACAGCACATCAGCAAGGCCATGATTAATTGTACCCAAAGGGCAAAGTTCGATTCGAGCCAGAGGCTAGTCAGCAGTGCATCTGGCAACTTGCTTGCAATTCACAAAGTCTTACGTTTTCCTTCTCCGTCGCGTTCACTCCCTACCCACTCTCCATATTGGGTAAGTATGACGGCAGGTAAGTATGGTAGGCTTTCCATTCAACCGTGCATGGGTTGCCATGGTTACCCCCAAGCACCCGTCAGATTGTACTTGCTATCCAATCTGATCCATGCTCATCTCTGGCGATTAGTTTTATCACGTGTTTGCATCGAATGTCTGTCCACTGAATACTAAAGGCACATCAATCAAGGCACCTACAGTCAGTTGTGCCGCTCTTTCCAACTGTCTTGAGATAATGTCGCTATCCTGCACGAAACAATTGCGATAACTGAATGTGAGTACACACTTAGCAATTACCCTTGGAATGCATGCAGCCCATGAAGTTACAGCATCATACGTACATAGGGTTACAGTTATTTCGCTTAGAATTGAATTACCTCTGCTCTGTTGTTGAAGACTGGTGAAACAAACACACCAAAACAAGTGATGCCTTGCCATTCGTGAATATAGGACTTGAGATCTTCTGTAGCCATCTGTTAACAAACCAAAAGGAAGCTCTAAGGGATGGATAAATGTCAGGGACACTTAAAGTTTTTGTACTGTACTTAGTTGAGAAAATTAGGGCATTTTGAGTAAGATGGTCAGCTGTCTGTTGTGCGCTATCACCGTACCCTAATTTGCAATTAGCCAATCAGTCTACAAGTCCTGACATCAAGTCACCGACCTGTTATGGCAGGATACATAACAAAATTTCGGCACAGTGAACACGTTCTCGTTCTTGTTTAGTTGGTGCGATTCGGCGGCCTATCAGGCTCGGTTTGGTCATGCGCATTTTAGCTCGACTGTTGCTCGGTAGAGTACGTACCATGGTTCGACAAAATCACAATGCCACCCACCCTACCCACCCTTACTAAAAGGTACAAATAACAGACAAGAAAACTAATAAAAGCGCTAGAAATCCAGTAAAAGTAAGGCTGAGTGTGAAAATACGGGTTTACAGAACAACTATCGGATGCACATGAGCCGGCTAGAGATATGTATGAACAATGAATAACAAAAGCCACAAAGTAGAACAAGTCAGCTAACCTTGTGTGTATTGAAATCCTTGTTGCTGCTGGAGAAATTAACATGCACCAGCCTCGTGCGTTTGAACAGGCCAGAATCGAGTTTGTTGATGATGTTTCCAAGAAACCACTTTATATTTTCATCGTTACAGCTCTGGAACAAATATTTAGCGATTTTCGTTACATCTGCCTTCTTCTCGTGATAAAGTATGGTACAGCTTTGAAAATAAACATGGTTATAATAAGAGAAACAAGAAATGTATGTCAGACTGTAGGCTAGAGGAGCAACCAGCTCCCAGATGACAGACAAAGATGTATTATGACACTGCTCATTAACTTGATTCATAACATGTAAAAATCAATATCAACCAATGAGCGTGATATCACAACGCTGACAATACTACCGTGGGTCGATGGACTGAGAATCAGAGTCAAAGATAATGGCTGTCACTACGCCGTCCATACCGGTACAGCAAGCATTAAATACAGTACTAATGGTGAAACACTGTACCTCAGTAGATTCGTTTGCATGTGATCTTGTACTCTTTGATAGATATACAATCGATATGCAGCCCGTGGAAGCCACAAACTTGGAGTTAAACTGGGAGGCCTGTGAAAGTACATCACATATCATGACTCGGTAGCCATCATCCATGTAATATCATTTGAAATGTCTGTGTCTATTGTGGCTTTGATTAGGTCTGCTTGACAGTTAGTACAATTATATATCAGTAACATCGTGGATTTGATTTGGGAGTTTGTGACATTATATCATGGATTCATATAAGATTAGACTGTTCATTTTAGATTGTTCCATTTCCTCCTCCTTTTATTCGATCGTTAAACGCACGGATAGAATACAAAGAGAACTGGAAGCCAGCACAAAACGGGAGACTTGACAAGGCAGGAGGTGGAGACTGCGTTGGGCTCGCTTCGTTTGCCTCCCCACACCCACCCCCGTGTGGTTCGACCTCGCTTCGCTTCCTTTTTTTGCGTGCGTTCAATGAACAGTCTTCACGAGATGTCTGTGACATGAGATGCCCATTTGCCAATCGATATAAAGTGTGTCTGTATAAAGTGTGCATATGAAATGATATTATGGACTTAATGTGGAATGAGATGAAGCAGCAGTCATACTTCCAGGAGTCACCTTCTTCATGTTAGAGCATAACAGGGAAATTCATTTGCTCGATCACAAAAAACACTGTTGATATTTCAGCCGCTGAACCTCTACAGAGCGCTCGGCAACTGGACGAAAACTAACTAAACCAGACTCAGACAAGTAGAATACTAATAGAAGTAAAACAAATGAATAGCCTGTTTCCCGAGGCTCGGGATAAGCTAAGCTTGAACCTACCAGCTGCTCTGCCACTGCTTGAGAAAGTTGTTGCTCTGTTGCCATGTTAGCAAGATAAGCCACCTATAAAAATAAGAATCATTCGGTGTTAGTTAGCAACTTTTATAATATAGCTAGATGCCTGCGCGCGCTCTGATTGGTAAGAAACCATGTTTTATCAGAGTATAAAACGTAGAAAAAGCTTGTTTACTGTTTTTCGCCACATTATGTCTATATCATGAAGCAAATGAAGAAGCCTAAGCCGTGTTATTACACTGTGATAAAACACTCCCGACATTTGAGAACACTCGCATGCGGCTCGTGTTTTCTACATTTCCCTCGTGTTGTCAAATGCCCGTTGCTTTTGATTATGGGCAAACCTTTAAACTGCTCTTTAAGTTCAAACAGAAGATTTAAATATCCAGCTATCTGTCCCAAAAGGTATAATGCTATCAGAAAATTTTGACTTATAAATCGGCACTGATCCAACGAACACGCGCAGCGCAAACATTATACCTTGGATATTTTAATGGAAATGTATTTCACTGAATGGTGAGAAGCTGTTAAATAACTCAGATGATTGGCTCGTAAACGAGTCTGAGAGCACAAACTTAAGACAAACTGGACATGCATTCCCCGCCGAAATCACTTATCAGCAAAAACTGACAGCAATTAGATTATGAGTTCAAAGTTTCTATGAGGTAATGGTGACAAGTCCTTAGGCCACATAAGCTATTACATCATGAAAACGGTTTTCTAAGAACGATAGTCCACTTGGCTACGACTATTCACTCATAGAAAACTCACTAGTAGCTCACAGCAGCTAAGAAGATATACAGTAAAACTCAAGGAGTGACATATCTTGAACAAGACCAATGCCTCTCTGCACCCAGGTGTATAAATGGATATCAACGATATGCTACTGACAACTACCAAAAATATTGAAATTTGGATATTTCCAGCAAATCCATTGCATCATCTCATCATTAGATTCACAAATTAGATTCGGATTTGAATTGTTAACAGTTTTAGCCTTTTACAAAAATGAAAAACATTCAAACATACCTTAAGTTCTCTTTTATCGAGCTGTTCACGCAACTTCTCGACGAATTTTGGACAGTGTGCTCCAACAACCGCTACTGCATGTACTTGCTTCTCTGTTGATAGCAAATTTCTAGTTACACTCAAATTATGTTTCAAAGAACTCATCGAAAAGCATCTAGCACCCCAAAATAAATGCAAGCAAACAATGGTTTCTGTTCTTTTATCCATGGTATGCTGTCCCATGTGTGGAAATATCAATACTATGTGTGGAAATAACAATACTGTGATAACAAGTAACTCACTGTTAATTTGAAGTAAAATGGCACATACCTCTTAAAACACCCTCTACACAATACAAATCTTTGTTGTATGTGACCTAAAGATAAGCATGTAAAACCAGCTGAATTTCTTCAACTGAATTTTACAGACAGCAAATATGAACAACATAACTGTTATGTACTAATGTTCTTACGTGTAAAACATTAAAAGTTCTTGGTAAGTTACCAAGTTACAAGCATTTATTGGCTTGCATCATGCACACACACTTAAACTGAATTGACATTTCCAGAAAGCACCTGAGAGCACCATTGACGAGATTCTATTAACTTAGACGTGTAATACACCAACCTTCCACAAAGAATCTGGACCGTCAATTAATTTTGCGCTTGTTTTAGCATATTTTTGAGCCAAGTGCAGACATTCTGTGCCATGTTCAAAGTCATATTCTGTACACTGCAAATTTAATCAAATCATTATTTACATCAAATCATGAGTGTATGTGCGGAAAGAAAAGGTCATCATCTCAATTCAAGACATCAGACAATGATAGAAAGTTCTTAACATTTAAATCATTTCAGGACAAATTTAAGACCAGATGCAATTTCTTAAGCTATCTACAGGTTCTTTTGACAATTCCCAAGCATCTACTGCATAAGGAAAAATCATTAGACAGGCAAGAAAACCTTACAACTGATAAAACAACCTTTCCTCTGACACCGTCATTAAATATTGACCTTTACAAAATGAGGTGCAAGGATTACTATTAATAATATAACAGATTATGAGAATTCAATTTAACGTTACTCCATGGACTAACTGTTACTAAGAAGGAGCTCTGCATCTATGGTGTAAATGATGAAAACAGTTGCCTATATTGTAAAGAGCCAGACTCTATCCTCCATACTTTCGTTTATTGCCACTGTACTCAAACCTTTTATCATAATGATAACTTGTAGTTGTAGATTGGTTCAAAGCAAAATTCAATTGCACTTTTTCTCCAACATCTCATGAAATATTATTCAGAACAGATCTTTTACTTCAAGGGATAATGAGCTTAAACTTAATTACTGTTTACTACTTGCCGAGTACTACTTATACTAACCAGAAAATGTACCATAAAGCTTGCAATATTACTGAATTTGTGTTAAAATTGGAACAAAAGCTACTTATTGAAAGTTGTCTTAAAAGAAAAATTCTTGTGCAAAAATGCTTTTGCCCTTTAACACATCTTGTAAGTAATTTAGTTATTTTTGCATTAACGTACTATATTTTATATTTTAGGGTTTTGGGTTTGACTACACTGTTTTTTGTGTTATCTTAGTTTTACTTAATCCTTTGTAAGTAGTCTTTCTTTCTGTTTTATTTTTCGTTCTGTGCAAAAATTGTATTGGGTTTAGTAGTATAATTAGTGGAATGTATGTTTTTTTCTTTAAGTAGTGTAATTGTTAATAACTAAATAAAAAAAATGTGTAGCAAAAAAACAAACAACATTGTTAAAAATCCTGATATTGATAATAATGATGACAGTTTTGTTTTGTACATTGTGATGCATAAAAAAGTTTACATATTGCTAGGGCTGGATATTTAACAAAACCACACTGAGCCAAAGTTCTATCTATACATTAAGCAAAATTCTGGCTGACCACTCAAAGAAAAGTGCAGTTTACAACACCTTACCACCCACCAGGACACCCTTCACCCGAAAAAAGAAAATTAAAAGAAAAGCTGCTGCTGTGTCACACCTTAGCTTCCAGCCTTGATGGTTGTCATGTTACTAACAGATTATTATACCATCTTCACATTGAATATTATTATAAGCTCTAGCCCCAGCATTGTGTGCAAGGACAGAAAAGCATGTGTCACTGAGTGACTATTGCTTTGTAACACACCTCTTTGTAGGCTTTTTCAATGACATCATACTGAAAAGCTTGTGGCATTTCACTTGATTTAAACTTTGATCTGTAACCAAGGATAAGCTAATACATCAGCAGCTACTCTAAAATAGCCATTCACATTTAACCAGCATCATATTACACAGTTACTATGCCCATCTTCCATAGTATTATGTGTGTGTGCAAATTCCATTAACATCAAAAAGAAACTCCTCAGTCAACAATCTCAAAATTATACTACTTTTTAAAGATAAAACAGAGTTATATGACAAAGACCAGAACAAGTTACATGACAATTGTACATTGAATCATGCAAGGGCAATTTAATCCATCATATGCCTTAATTTTGCCTTTGTTTGTTATAAAAGTGATGTTTGTGCTTTTAGCTGCATACATTTCTAGTTATGGCTACACTTGGGAGTTTGAAAAGCACTACAGACTTCAAAGTGAACTGCCTAGGTTTGAGCCCTGGCCAGGGACTTTGTGTTGTGTTCTTGGGCTCATGGTGCCTCTCTCCACCCAGGTGTATAATGGGCACCATCAAATTTAATTCTGCAGGGTAGCCCTCAGATGGACTGGCTTCCTTTAAGGAGAGAGTAGAAATACTCCTACATGTAGCCTCTTCATGCCGCTAAAACTGGGATAAGCTCCAGCCTGATGGGCTTCTTGGCTCGTATGCAGACTACCTACATCCATAACTTGGTAGACATACAACCAGTGGATTGATTGATCATGGAAAGCAATAGCCAGGCTAACTGCAAAAGAGCCCTCTTAGTGGAGCTTAGTAGAGCTCCATTTCATTTGTTAAAACCCTACAGGAAGCCAGATGGAAAAAAACCTATTTTGACTTTGGTAAGGAGCAGGACTGACATGGACTGACATTCCATGTGAAGTGCAAAGAGCTGTGTTATAATTTCATATTTAATTTATGTTGACTTAGGCTAAATTTACATCACCTGTCAAGTGAATGATCTAAGAATCTTTCGTATGACTGCGCTACAACTGTTGACGACAGTGGCCTGATGACTCCAGCTGCCTGGAAAACAAATCAGTATGGTAGTCACAAGTGACTTGCATATGGTAGATTGTTAGAAACATATGTAGAATGTACTTACCCCATGTTTCTTAGCTGCTTCAGTCACACTCCGTAAAGTTGGTTCATCTACAAACGGCCGGACTGCATCATGAAGTATTACCTACAATAAAAGGAAATAGAAACAATAGCTTCAAAAACTCAAGGACTGCCAAGATCTGATAAGCAGATCAATGACAGTTAATTTTGACTACTTTGAATTAAAACCAATGCCATATTTTCATTTGTTAACTTCTAAAACAGCTTGATACTTTGGAAACAACTTCAGAGAGACCGTTTTTTTATTGCTTATGTTCTGTCTAGTTTGAAATAATTCAAACTCAATACAGAAGTCCAAACAATATAGAGAAAACGTCACCACAAAGTTTCAAACCTTAAGTCAAAATTCTCGCTTATCCTGGGTTAGCTTATTTGGGCTTTGAAGATTCCAGCCTAAGAGCTTCGCGTTTAAGCTTGGCTAAATCTATATATTATTAAGATTCTAGGGTGTGGCTGTAAAATCATAAGCCAGCATATATTTAACAATTAGCCGCAAGGGCTACGGGTCAATAGCCCATTCGGCTTCGCCTCATGGGCTATTGACCCGTGGCCCTTGAGGGCGAAGGGTCTAATTGTTTTAGTATCACCCAACTAGTCGGACGGACAAAAACAATAATAAAGTTAGAAAATGCAAGTTGAAGAAAGGTCTTTTTGGGGAATAAAACGAAAGAATTTCACTACTCGATGACTATTGCTAATAGTCCCTTAGTAGCGTAGCCAATCAAAATGCAGGATTTGTATTAGTCCACTAGTTGGGTGATACTAAAATCATGCTAATCAAAATCACCATGATTCCAACCACTGTCATGGTTATGATTTCTTGCAAATGTTAATGAGTTTGTCAGTTATTTCAGTTTGATTACAGTATTCTGATTCAGTCTAATTATTTCCATTTTACACTTACCACAGTGGGCGGACTTCTACCATCAGCAGTTAGAGCTTGAATGCCACACCATATTGACCTGTGTCTACCAAAAAACAAAGTGAAGTTACAAAAAAATGAAAAAAAAACCAGTGACCTCACAACATGGCAGCTGACATAGCTTTTTTAGAACTGACCAGAAAAAAAGAAGTTTAAAATTGCCTCCATTCAATTTGGAAAATGACCATAGGTTTTGGCTGTTTTCTTTAATCTTGGTAGGAAAATTTTCTTCTTACTGTTTTCTACAAACATTTTCTAGTTAGGCTTATGTTGTTTAAGGTTAGGGTTAGACTTAGGGTTAGGGTTTTAGGGTTTAGGGTTAGGGTTAGGGTTTAGGTTTAAAGAAAAATTAAGAGCCATTGATTACTTTGTCCTGGGCTAATATTTTGTAAAAATTAAGTGAAACTGGCCTGCCTGGCCACCAAACACTAGAGTTAATTTTGAGCTTGAGAAAAAGCTAGTGTTTCATATACAATGTACATGTAAGTGCCACTAAACTCTAATGGTAAAAAAATAATTAATAAACTTTTGATGCTCAAAGAGTAAAGTGAATTTACAATTATATTATTATAATCAATTTGTATTTAACTGAAACTAGATTTCAAATTAACCTTGTAGATCCTCCACAAGTAAGTCTGACTTTGTGATGACAAAATTCACTTAAAATCTGTAGAGAAGAAAAAAAAAGAATATTAACGTCATTACTGTAACAATAAATAATAATGCCATTATACAATACTTGAGTTTCATGAAATTTTATATTTATTTATTTTTGACAGACAATATGGTGCTGAAGCAGAATTCAATTAAGCGTGAAAATTATTCTGTGTTCCTTTATGGGATGGCAGTGCACTATGTTTTCCTCTCTGTGTGCTGTTACGTTGACATGGTGGGGAGGCTTTTATGTGTCAGCTACCCTTGTGAACAATACTGTGAGTGTTGAACTAAGTCAGCAGGATTAAGGATAGAGGTCAGACTAAAATCAGTACCTGGTCCTCCAAGTTTGGGGTTTAGCATGGTGCTGACTACTCCACCCCATAAAAAACCCCTCTATTATGGAAACAACAACCAATGCTACAATAACTTCAGACCCTGTAGCAGACTTGAGCTAGCCAACTGGCCATATAACTATCTCTGATGAAAACCTGAAGGATGTCAGCAGTATAACAGATAGTCTGCTCTGGCCCAAAACCCACATCTGCCTGGGAGCATCAAATGTCTGCACCATGTTTGAGACATCCAAAATGGTACAAGTCATCAACAAGAGGTGCTGTAATAACTGAGCTGAAAGAGATGGGCTTGAAATGTGACAGGGCACAACATGCTGTGAAGGACCAGCCTTTTTCAAAACAGATTGGTGAAGCCCTACATGTATGTCCCACCCAGGAAGAAGGAGACTAAGTGAGTAAGTAAGTATATAAGTGCACTATGTCTACCCCTCAGGAGATGTTGAAGGAGGCACATGAAAATACGTACCCAATGTCTCTTTGCAACTTGCAACAGAATGGGCATGCTATTTTACCTCCTACATTACAGTACAACTCACATGACATACACCCTGTACCTGTTGTGCTTCTTCCAAGTAGTTTTCATTGATAGGAACAACAATTTCTCTAATCCATGAAATTCTGTAAACACCAAAGTTTAAATCATAAAAGTTAATCAAAGACCTATTTTGACTATTAGACTATTTTGCATAATGAAGTACATGCATCAGTATAAACAGAAAAGATGAAAACATTTTAACTTTGTTGCAAAAATAAATTTCTTTCTTCTCTCCCTTATTTAAACCTCTTAAAATCACACTTTAATCACTGCCCTGACTCCACAATACAATAATGCACGATGCTCTAGACACATGCATGCTTTGCAGACCTATGTGTTAAGTTACATGTAGCTCAACTGTATACTGTATTGGAAAGCATGAAGGGGGAGAGTTCAAGACACGGGCGGGAAAACACACAATCTTTTTTTTTATTTTCTTTTTTCCCTCTGATGTGTTTTTCCTTTCTTTTTCCCCCAAAAAGCTAATAAGTGCTACCCATTTATAATAATTTATTATTTTGCTCGATATTCATGCATTGCATGCATCATGTTATTAAAACCCATGCTTGCATAGCAGGAGCCTGCGTTCATTTTGTAATTAGGACAACAAATGCTTTCTAGTTTTTTTTTAAAACAATTCAAATAAGAAAATGTTTGCACCACATGCTGTTGACATAGCAGAAATTATCTCATCACTAATTGCTTCACTATGTTTCACATTTGCCGAACCATTCGACAACATTTTTCTCTTCGTCAAGTCAAGTTGTGGATTGGTCAGCGGAAATACAAACAAAAGTTTACGACCCAAGGAAGGAAGGAAGGAAGTAAGGAGTGACCGACTGATCGACCAAGCGAGTGAATTCGCGCTCGCTCACTTAACTCCTATTTCGCATTCTGCAAAATAGTCGTAAAAAGGAAAACAGCACATCTCTCGCTCTCTATCTTGTTCAACATTTTAGTGAGTGGTGCCACTGTATAGTAATTAATATGATTTAATATTAATAAATTATGTCAAAATATCTACATCCTACTAATAAGATGCAACTGTTGAACTGAAAATTGTACTTACCCGATCTTGAATAAAATTATACATTAATTTTGTCAAATTGATTTTCTGAAAAGTCTGGAATCTAGTTGAGAGTATTGGATAACCCTCACACATGTCTTTTACCGAGAAGAATATAATTACCTTTCAAATGCCTCTAATGTGTAACTGATCAATGGTCTTTCCAAAATTCGGCAAAACTACAAAAAGAACAAAAAGATGAAAGATTAAACCAAAACACAGAGATAAAGCATACTAACATATGTGGGCAGTCAATGGCTATATGGATTTGTTTAAGCTCATGGTAGTTGTTGATCAACAATGTAATACAATCCAATATGTTATCATATTTTCTTTGCATTAGACAACATTATCACAACACCTTCGCCAATGTAGAAAAGTTGATCAGAATAATGGATGCAATTTAAGTTTCCCAGCATGAAACTTCACCTGTGTCAAAGGCTTATCATTTCACATCACAACATCACGGTGTGTAAGCGAACACAGTATGGCCTGTTTCTTTTTCATTCACTACCCGACTCCATCTCTTCCAACCAAAACTGGACCATGCGTACTATAAAGGAATCTGCAATCAATACTTCATGGACACTCCATCAAACCCCTCAGTTGACACTCAGTCAAAAGTTGGTAGAGAGTCGACTAATTTTCAATTGATGCTTATGAGTTGGTCGACACTCGGCTGACTATTGACTGACTGTTGATCAAGATGTCAATGAAGATGTCAACCAATGGTACTGATTGACACTTGACTGCAGATACATTCAGTACAATTATTCCTTATTCTGCTCTCCAATGTAACAGTCAAAGATAGACATCCACACTCACCAAGGGCACAAACTAAACATAACAATTTTTTGTGCCTAAGGAGGTGGCAATGTTTATAGTTCTGTGTTTAGTTACCTGACCTATGAAAGCAAGGGAGGTTGAATGTGACCTTGCTTTGATTCAGACCTTTCTCCTTTTCTGGTTTAATTGACTGACACAACGAAAGCAGTGAGATCTGTATCAAAACTAGGCCACCTCCAGCCTTGCTACCATTCAGAGACCAGGTCACTAAGCAGACAACTGTAAAAATGGTCTAATGATTCTCACTGGTTGTTGTTAGGGTCAGGCATTTAACACAATACGAGAGGGATGGGGGCATTTTGCCTCTAAGTTATGGCCAAGCTGAACGTTAAGAGACAGCACCATTCTTTGCAACATTATGGCTATAAAAAGGATTCAAAAGCACTTTGTTATGCCAGGGAAATGTAAATGAAAAGGATTGCTTGTCAAAATTTAATCACCTAAATATTTTTATGGTTATCACTTGTTCTTCAATTGAGGAAAGCCATGCTAATAACATCAGATCAGAATATATTAAATTTCCCTTGCAGGCTTGAAAGGAGCACTATATAATGTCCATTAGTAAATGTAGGACAATATAGACAAATATAAAACGTAAACGAACTTTCACTAGCTCTCACAGCATAACTTTCACTAGCTCTCACAGCATACTGGGTTTTTTTGCCCATTAAAAGCAAGTTGAGGTTAAGTTACGAATACAACTTCAAAGGCACTGGTACAGCACCAATGTTATGTTTGGATTTGCCCTTGTACAAATCAATAATTACAGTGATTGAAGTATGAATTTAAGTTCTACATACCACATTGATATAGTAAACCAGTTGAATATATTTATGATCCCATTATATCACCGTAGTTTGACCATTGTGGCAAATTCAGTAGTTTTTAAGGATTGCGGATCTTTTACCTGTTTAGGAAGTTCGAGGTTCATTCTAATGCCGGATCCTCCCGCTGGTAAAACAGCTACAACATCAAAACACACATCCGCACATTCCTTTACTGCCGCCATTTTACTTATTGGAACTCGCCTTATTCTTCCAACGGTCAAACCCTTCCCCCGCCGACTCCCCCAGCCAACCCTCAGGATCAAGTCATATGCTCCGGTTCAGGGGCGTTGTCAAAGGTAATGTTATCTTTCAGTCTTTAAACCAAGTACTTCTTTCATTATATATTTTTGAATTTCTTGATTGCCTTCATTACAAAACGTATAAAAACTTATAACTCGTTACGGTGGCCAATTTACACTTTCAACTTAGTTGATATAACCAAATTACCCTGTTACCCCCACCGACGCAGCACCACAGTTTCTTTAGAAACTTTCACCCTGTATAAAAACTTAGTTGATGATCCTTGTTAGAGTTCTTAACTTTTCAATGCCCCATCGAGCTCAACTTCCACACCTCATGGTGTTCAAATAGAATGAGAACCAAGGATGGTTGAAAAAACTCTTGGTTGCTTTTTATAGAGATGCGAATACACTTGCCGGTTGCAAAGCGGTAATATCACTTGTACCCAAGACAATGAAATGCCAGGTTTTTCATTATTTGACAAATTTGTTTCTTTCCAGAGATGCATTACTTCCATTTCTTTGGGGACAATTATTGTTTCCATCTTAAAATAGGAAAAACGAAATTTGACCATGTTCTGTGTTGGGTCCGGCATTTGCTATCTTTCCGAAGCGCCACCGTAGGGATTTGGGCAAATACTCGAACCCTACCGAGGGACATTTCCATTCTTTTTTTTTTTTTGCTATAAAGTGCTAAGGGCCCGCGGCGTTGTTGGGGCATATAATATTGACAAAGCCGGAACTAAAAGGGTCACGGGCACTCGGAACGAGATTGGTGTCTTAGATTTTTCCCAACGCAATACCATTCCTCATCCGGTAAAGGTCGGGAATATCATCACGACCTGTGATGTGTAAAATTCAACTGAAGCTATGTATTTTGTTATTATTTTGATTAACGGCTGAGTTTTTTATCTTTTAACACAGTTTTTCGAAATGTATGAAAATCAAAATACCAAGAAGATAATAGCAGGCGGCCAGGAGCTATGTAAGTGGTATTTATAGACCAGGTGAAACTTTTAATACAAATTTGACGTTTTTGTGGTAATAAATAGTATGGTTAAGTTATTGGTTGTGCAGATCATGAAAGTGTACTTCAAACTTAAGGTGCACACTCAAGGCGGACAGCTACAATACCTTAAAAGCTAAACTTACAAAGTTCAAACGGTTTTTAAAATGTAGTAACGAAAATGTTTCTCCAAACTGTTATGCTTGCGATAGAAAGGTGTTATTGTCAAGGTATGATGAAAAGTAGAAATGATTGGTATTGTAGCGCGGGGACGTATATCACGTACGCAACCGGACTGTGAACCAAATTAATTACTCTACTACTCATTACACAAGTTTAGAACAGAGTTGTATTAATAGAGTGCAGGAAATGGGAAGCCATTTTTTTAGTTCAATTAACCATACAAAAATCTGCTTTAGTAACTACAACAAGTGTCGGTTAAATATTAACATCAAAATAAATAATAGCTTGACTGACTCCCAGGCCGGCACAACTTGCATGCGGTCTTCGCCAAGAGGATATATATATTACTGTGGCGCTATGTAATATAATTACCTAGAACTGGGCAGAGAACAAGAAGAATATTATATTAATAATAATATACGATTTGCCTGACATTTAAGCGGCTAGTGTTAAGAAAGAACCTGAAGTCTGAGATACAATGGAATTCCGTGATGAAGTAAGAAAGTTCTTTGATTTGTTACTGATTATGTTGTACGCTATTTAACAAAACCAAATGTTTAGAATTTGTTTTATCTCTGATTATTCATTTGTTGTTTTTGTTTCGAATTACATCGGCCGTGTCAGTCGTGATAGTCAACTTCCCGAAATCCTTCCTTCGAACGAATCAGTGTTGCGTTGAATTCACTGATTAAAATTCAATTGTAGAACTCATTAAGTGCTTCGTGGTAACAAACAGTGTTCTGTTTCAGGTAGTTTAACTGGCGAAAATCTAGCAGTAGCCAGAGAGAGTTGATGAGAATTCTTATCGCCTTAGAAGTCAGAAGACAGTTTATGATCAGTGTATGATGGGCTGGCTTAAATGATAACAAATGTTGAAAATGTCGAATGCACATATTTGATCAGTATATTCTCAGTTGTACTGAAAAGATATTACCAATGAACGGTCACAACTCTATTATTTAAATTTGTTCGTCATCAACTACAGATGTTAACTTAAGTTTACAGATTGCGTGGACTTTTGTTTTAGTGCGATCTTAGTAATAATTAATATTTTACACGGCATTTAGATGCTATTCAGTATGTTCTCTTATCTTATGCCGCTTTATTGCGTATTCGTAGTTCATCATGTTTTGTATTACCGTTACACTCTTACAAAGAACTAAATGAATGAAGTGATCTTTATTTCCAGATCTTAGGTTTCTTTATTCCTCGAATGACGCGTGACACATAAGGATGTTTTCAATCATCCATGTTCCTTTGTTCATACGATCATCAAACAGCAGGAGCCCCATTCAATCATCCATGTTCCTTTGTTCATACGATCATCAAACAGCAGGAGCCCCTGGGCTCCTGCAAACAGCTGATTGATGTGTGGATCTGAAAACCCCACTTAGGAGAAACTAATGAATAGTATTGAATTGCATTATATTGCTCTGCATTGCTTTATATAGCTTAAAGCAGTTATCAAATTTAGAATTCCCGATTACCTAAATAAAGCTTAAGACACTTCTTCTTGAATGTCAGTGGCAATATTTTCCCGAGTATGGCTCATTGTGAATGAGCGTTGACGTTCTACATCCAAGTGATTGAAAATTCAAGGCAATAAAGTTAGAGATAAATGACGAAACGTTCAAAATGCGATCGAAAACCACGTGACCTTTAGCCGTTTGTGGTAATCTCAGCGGGTGAGATACGCCTGCAGGGAATCATGGTAGTTGTATTTATTATCTTGGTCATTCTTTGTTTTACAAGGGATTACAAGAATCAATCATTTTATCACGTGATGAAGTGTGACTGTCTCGCTGCCAACAATTACAAAGTCCTTACAAATTCAATTTCAGAAGACATTTGGAAATCGTAGCTAGAAATAGTCATATTTTTTATCAAAATTGAAATGTCTATTATCATTTTGACCTAGCTTATTCCGTGTTTGCTGATGGACGTTTAAGCATTTCATAGAAGCTTGTTTCAACAAGGTGGATTGAAGAACTGTAGCGACTTATCACGTTAAATAAATTAATTTACTGAAAACTCTTTGAGAAGCAGATGTTATTACATAAAGGGACTTAAAGTTTAAGAATATTTAAATGGTGAAAACCGCGTGTTTTGTACGTCCTACAGGAAGAATCTCGGATAAACAGGAGGGAAGACTCAAGCCTGGCGTACTGTATAAATGATGCACCACCATGGTACCTCAGTATTGTGCTGGGATTCCAGGTACCTCAACCTCTTCCTGTTCTGATGCATGGTATAATCTATTCATCTTTGGAACTTAATTTGATCACTTGCCTTCTAGCATTACTTGACGATGTTCGGTTCAACACTGGCCATTCCTCTCTTTTTAGCCAAGCCCATGTGCTATGATCAGAATCCACTGGCTACCAGCGAGATTATTGGCACCATATTTTTTGTGTCTGGAATTTGTACTTTATTACAAACGACGTTTGGAAACAGGTAAAATATAACTTTGTTCGTTTACTTTCTAACAGTTTTTGCGATATGACGCAATTGAAAGATCCCTGAGATCATGTGTTGACCAACGAGGCATGAAGAGTATCAGTACTCGAAAACATAACAAACTGATCATAGAATAGAGCCTCACAGGCGAGTAACACAGGATTAATTAATACCAGGTCATACAAGTGCTATGAGTTAGAGAAAAGAACAATGGAATGTTTATAGCACTAGCTTAAATGACGATAAGGCTTAAAAAAACGTTTATTGCAGATTGTACGATTTGACATTATTTGAAGTTCAAGTCCTCAAGAAACCTCAGTCTCAAATTTCTTTTCTTCCTGGAAACAAGCTGTAAGCTGTAATCGCAAGCAAGTTCAGCTCTGTAACTCTGAAGTATTTTCTTCATTTCAGGCTTCCCATCGTTCAAGGGGGCACGTTCTCCTTTCTTACTCCTACTATGGCTATTCTCAAGCTCTCTCGGTGGAAATGCCCCTCTGCTGTTTCGTCATCGGCTATGACGACAACATCCGCAGGTGAATAACATATAACTAACCGATATATACGACTGGTCCCAAGGAAGTCTCTAATAAGGAAAAATAAAAGCATGTAGTTTCTCTCTTGACAAGTTATTGTGTCGTCTGCTTTCTAGAAACAAGACTGAAATAATCTGCACAATAGGCTCCTAACTTTGTTTTATCCATGTCAGCAGGAAAATGTTGGTAAAGTTTAAACTATTTTTACGGTATGTCAAATGTAGTTCAACGACGCGATCAAATATAATTCTGCTTTTCATCAATTGTCATTTAAGTTAAATTATTACGCGAAAATAGAATACAATAAAACGGTGTTATACAAAATTGGCCAAATTGTGCGAGACAAAGTAATCAGTAAAATGATGGTATTTTCATTAGTTAATGTCTTTTTTCTGTCCAACTATAAAGGCCTAAACGGTTTCACTACCATCGCACCAGTCGCCAACAACACAAATGCATCTCTCGTTGATTACACCGATATATGGAAACCGCGGATGAGAGAAGTAAGTATACATGGTTCACACTCACACAGCGTTATTCGAGCCCAGACCCATGATTTTTTTACTTGTGGTTGCAGATCCAAGGAGCTATTATGGTGGCCGCTCTGTTTCAAATTCTGATTGGTTTTTCTGGTTTGGTCGGGTTCTTGCTTCGTTTCATTGGACCGCTGACCATTGCTCCCACTGTAACACTTGTTGGACTTGCATTGTTTCAAGCAGCTGCAGATTTCTCAGGTGCACCCCCCTGACTTTGTCACTTCATTTTAGACTTTTAAGCCAACATGGAGAAACGAAATAAAATTAAATAAGATTGTTAGGACATCAAGCAAGAAACATGGGTCCTATACATCTTCATTCTTCCAGTTACAAACTGTTACAAACTGATAAGACAGACATAGTCTTTTTCTTTACACAATGAGATCTAATATGCATTATTGTAGCACGTTAAACACATACTTACATTCAATTCCAGAAGGTCATCTACAGCCGTTGTTCTTTGTCGTTTAACGTAGCATTAGTTAGTTTGCTTTATAATGAGCTTTATAACGTAACAAGTGATCATATTTACAGGTGTCCACTGGGGGATTTCAGCCATGTAAGTAGTGATAAATATAAGGCTATACAATAAATACAAGCCAGTCCTTCAGCAAACATGCCATGTTTTTAGGTCAGTTTTACCCCCACTTAGTTGAGTAGATTGAGAAAGTACACTTCTCAGGAGATGCGACTTTATAAGAAGTCTTAAACAGGCTTTTGGTAGTATGTATAAACATACTGCGCTAAGAAAGAAAACCTTAGTGGATATACTTCAAAGTAGGCTCACTACCCAAAATAATTTTCATCATAGTAACGGAACGGACCTGTTTCGGAAATAACTGCTTACAAAATTGACCTACATCACACCCTTAAAATCTCTCCTTTACTAAGTATCTATGGGACTATTTAGCGATCTTTTATTTGTTCTTAAATAAAGTTCATTTAATTTTAGCCTGACCGCTTGTCGGTTGATTGCTGTCTGTTTTACTTACTCTTTGTATTGTTTTATTTCCATCAGGACCATCGTAGTTATTACAATCTTCTCTCAGTACTTGAAGCAGGTCAAAGTACCTTTCCCTGGTTATTCAAGACAGAGAGGGTTGCACGTGATCAGATTTCCCTTATTTAGACTATTTCCGGTTAGTCGAGTGCATGGGGACTGGGAATTATTCAAACGACCTTACGACACAGTATGAATGTGATCACAAGAACATCTCAGTGGCGCTCACATGATATTAAGGAATAAAGAACGGAACAATTTTAACGGCTAGTTGCTAAGACTAGAAATAACCAACGGTTAGGAAGTGCGGGCTAGAACACTTTTGAATAGAAGTTGCGTTTAGCACGTTGGTCACGTCAGTGAAGATGTTTGCCATATTTGTCAAGTATTCAGGTGAAAAGAACATGGTAGATGTTATCTTCGGTTCCACTGTCGGTTCGCATCGGATCTCAAATGAAGTTCGTCGAAACGTTTTCAGCACTTTCTGCCCTTCATTTGACATCATGGCGAGAATTGAGTATTCTTTCAAACTGTTTTCTTTCATTTTCAATATTTAAAATGTACGTCAACACTCAAATGATGCGACCGATTTTGGCAGAACGATTTTGCTCCAAAATCGAGATATGGCGTTCAAAATACATTGCGTCCTCTTCTTGAGCCCGCAAATATAAATGTAACGCCCGGGAAACCTTTATTTAGAGTGTTCTCAGGGAATTCGAAAAATAGAGTTTCTATATTTGAATAAAACGTCTCTTTGTATGTATGTTTATTAGATCTTACTCGGAGTGGTTTTCGCCTGGATAATTTGTGCTATTGTGACTGCGGCCGGCGGATTTACTGATAATAAGAACAGCGCACAGTACCGCGCCAGAACAGATGCAAGAATATTTGTGTTGACTGAGGCTAAGTGGTTCAGATTTCCATATCCAGGTAGGGAATTTTTAAGACAAGGAAACGCCAGTACAAAATAGCCCTGGATTAGTTACAAGCTGCTCAGTCTCGATCGTCAGCCTAAGATTGTCAAAGCACTGGATCGATCTGCTAAAAAGCGAGTCCGATTATTCTGGAAAGATTTGTCCGTTCTTTTTACTGTTGAAAATGTTCTAGTAACTAAATATCATGGTGCAATTGCTAGTATCCAGGCTACCTTGTTACATATAGCATAATGTCTGTGGGGATGAGTTGTCGACAGTTAATCAGTACTGTGTTTGAGATCCTTGAGTGTTCCCTTCCGTGCTTTTTTGTACGTAGTAAATCACGAAGTATCTGCATCAAGTGTCAATTAAGAAAGAAGAGCTCTTTTAATTTTATTTTGTATGCCACTTAAACTTGTTCTCACTTTAGGTCAGTGGGGTAGACCCACAGTGAGTGCCGCTGGCGTGTTTGGAATGCTGGCGGGAGTATTGGCGTCTATGATAGAGTCAGTTGGTGACTACTACGCATGTGCGCGACTGTCGGGAGCCCCGCCGCCTCCAAAACATGCCATAAATAGAGGCATTGGAATGGAAGGTATAGGCTGCCTCCTTGCTGGGGCCTGGGGCAGTGGAAATGGGACCACTTCTTACAGTGAGAACATAGGAGCAATTGGAATCACAAAGGTATGTCACACAGATGTACTCAGTGTAACATGCACTCCCTCTACCAGTACGCCGGTCACAGTATAACCGAACGAAATCACTGTTATCCTTTAACTCGAGTTTTCCTCGGTTGCATGGGTATACCATTTATTAAGACATTCTTCACACACAGGTTGGAAGTCGTCGTGTCGTGCAGTATGGCGCTGTAATAATGATGTTACTTGGCATTCTGGGCAAGTTTGGCGCTCTTTTCACCACCATCCCAGAACCTATAGTTGGCGGTGTATTCATGGTGATGTTTGGCATGATCACTGCTGTTGGTATTTCCAATCTACAGTTTGTGGACCTGAATTCTTCAAGAAATCTCTTTATCCTTGGTTTTTCACTGGTGTTTGGAATGGCACTCCCCCATTGGCTGTCTCAAGAACAGAACAAGAACGTCATACAAACAGGTTTACTTCAGAGATTATAATAGTTTGTTATAACATTAACCTTACATGCAGGCATTTTATGACAGGTGTGGTTTCAATGAGGTCCTTGTATTAGATGGTGGCAAGTCAGGTTGCTCTCACTGGCAGTTATGCGCCGTATCCCAGGAGGCAAAACACTGATCAGTAAACTTCACAAACGTAATTGATTTGAATTTTGTATTTTATATTTCAAATCTTCAGGTGAGCCCGAGATTGACCAGATCATCACAGTGTTATTGCGAACCAATATGCTGGTCGGTGGAATCGCGGGCTTCGTACTGGATAACACAATTCCCGGGTCACGTGAAGAGCGAGGCATGGTTGTGTGGAATAGCGAGGTGACAGAAGTTGGCGACAGAGCTCATGTTTACGATCTTCCATTTGGCTTGAAAAGATTGAGCTCTTACAATTTTGCCAAGTATGTTCCCTTTTTGCCATATTATGGCAACGAAGAAACTCCTCCAGTAGAATTAAGTGGAGTAACAAAAAAGCCGCGCGGCCTTCCTGCAACTCTGTAACTTTGTTTCATGCACGGATTCGGGTACGTTCTGAGTCTACCACGGCTTTAACGATTGCTGCACGCAATTAAATCACTGTATGCCGCAAACGTTTTTAACACTGTAGAGACGTTCTCTTGCAATGATTCTTGAGCGCTTACACACTGTGTGAAAAAAAATTAATCTCAGCCGAATATATTTAACTTAGGTACCCAAGTATCCATTCTCTCTTGCTGGTTGGTGAATTAATTAAACAACTTCATATAATTTCTCGACCAGTGACTTTCTATTTTCTCCTTAAAATCAAACGTTGAGCATTTTTTTGTTAAATTACACCGATATCTCGGCGTAAACTAAATTAAAAAAGTGTTATTTTCGTTTGTCATTGCAAAGATTCATCGAATGAAGTGAATTATGTAGTCTAAGAATAAAACAGGAAGAGAAACGCTTGTTGTCATGATGCAATTCATCATTCGATATTTCTCGCCCAATTTGTTTTCCACAATACTACTTTCATGGAATAAATATATTGCTAATAAAACAATAGCAAGCCCGTTCAATCGACACTACATCCTTCGTTACAAAATTCCAGAAGAAATAATATTTTAATGGCTTTAAAATCGGACCTAAGTAAGCTCGGAAAATATCCACTTCTGACTGTCTAAGTTATTACAGTCCCTCATCACCACTGCATTTCCGCCATCTTGAAGCTCTAAACATCTCCCTTGTTGCGTGTTACGAAGGGCTCCCTAAAATGGAAAACCACAGTAAACTTCCTAATTTGGATTTGGTGCACATTTTTGAACTTAATGAAATAAAGTATTCCGCTTTTTCAACTAAACATTCGCTATAAAACGTCTTACCAGTGCCTCATTCCCATAGCAGTGTATCATCCATCACTAGTTACAGTCCATTATTGCTCGTATCGTTAAAGCTTACTGGGATGAAGTATCGCCGAGTTAGAGTGAAGAATGAAAACACTGAGAGTATCAGTGCGATGAAATTGGCTTTACCTGTGATATTTTCCATTGTTTGCTCTCATCATTGCATGAAACAAGCAACACACTGTCGGAAGCTTCTTCCACACACATTGCCTCTTGCTGCCCAGCCTTCAACTCGTCATCTTTTGTCAGGGCAAAATGCTGCAAGAAACGTTCAACAAGATGCTTCATTCTGCTAATGACACAACTCCTGTGCCTTCAACGACGGTGTTTCATGATTGGACAGACATGGTGATTGTTTTTCTCGAGAAATAGCATTAAGCGGTGTATGTATATGATAGGTTGAAAGGTTGTCCAAAATTACCCAAAAGTTTTCAACCGAAATCTTCCAATAGAAAATGTGCCATCTAGGAATTAAGCTGGATTAGGTTAAATTTGTCCCAGGCTCTCTCGGTAAATTGGTTGTTGTTGAGTAAATGGTAAACGGCCAATCAGGACGCAAATTACCATCAAGGATTGTAATGTTTGCACAAACAGCTGACAAACCGGTTTCTTCGAGTAAATGACAAACAATTCCTGTGAAGATAACATCTTATTCTGATTCTAATGTTGAGCTGATCATCTTGGACACCAACTAAGTATACTAGCAGGCACCTGGCATGCTTGGTCTTCCCTGGCTTATTTTATACTTCAGGAGTTCCCGAGCTCACATACAATAATACCTGATTTCCTCCCATGCCATGACAGGGTGAAACTCCAAGTGCAAATCCAAAAGACTTGGCCATAGTATCAAGACACATTCCCGTCTGAGGATTACGAACCTGTGCAGAATTAAGAAAGTACATTCGCATATTCACAAACGAGGGTTTGCAACAACGATTATCATCACGGAAAATGCTTATGTTTATGCTCAAAAGGTTACGAGGAATTGATACCGGGAAACTGAAAAGCTCCTCCCTGTGAGGTGCTCTAAGATCTGGCTATCGTACGGTCATGGTTTTGAATTTGCGTTCCTGAGTGCATTAGAATCATTAAGTACGCGGCTAGAAAATACTATGGTTATGTAAAAACTATTGAGAATGCTTGAAAAGTTCGAAAAAGAGTCATTCTCTTTTGCATTCCTTGCTAACAATTAACCGCGAGTTTCTGACAATATGACACGCGAGTTTTTGTTGTGACAGATTCAAAAAGATATTTGAATATCGTCATTACACAGGAAGCTCTGTGTGACATATACAACAAACACAAACAAGCCTTCAACAAGCAAACAGCACCCTTAACAAACACGTGAACTTCAAGACTCAAATCAAAGGTGATAAACTCAATGAAATTTCATTTATTTATACATGTATTTAACAATTAGATTAGGAGCTCTAGATTTCTATGAGGTGACAGTTTATGAGGCCGAAGGTCGAATCAACTATCACCTCATAGAAAATGAGAGGAAATACTGATCTAAATATTTTAGTAGATTTACTTCAAAAAACGGTTTCCAATTATTTCTCGACATTATTAAACTTGAGGTGTGAGAAAGATCAGTCAGATTGAGTTGTCATTTGCAATTGCAGTTTTATGGGCGCTATTTTTTTTCAATAATTTTAAGTTATTTAAAGTCAAGAGAACGTAAGTGTCCTTCTTTAAGTCTTCTCAGCAATTTGATTTTCCATTTGCCTTACAACTTTCCTCAAAAATTTGAATAAACGAAAAGAAGTCGCCATTTTGCAGACGACCTCCAGCCACTGTACACTCACGGCTGATAGCGTACGATCACTGAGCCAATCAGACTGTAGTATTGGCATTAGCGTACTAGTAAAATTCTACTGATGACACATAGCCACTACACAGATTATTAGTTCCCAGCGTACCTCGCCGAATGCCTCGTAGTCCTCAGATGGAGTCGTTTGCTCAGGGTAAATGTTCTCCATGTACCATTTGAAGCTCTTACATTTGAGTCGCTTTCGGAGTTCTAATCGCTTTGTCAGATCTCCGTGCTCTACTCCCTGTAAGTCCGGTCTCTTCATAAACACAAACTTTTTATAATCATCCATCCACACGTGAACAACACGTGCAAGGTTCACAGTTACTTCATGATAGCCACCTGGAAACTTGTATGGGAAACGAGAACGAAACACGTGACCAACACGAGAACATGGAATTATTTCTAATTTTCCGCCACATTGCCAAACCTGAAAAACATGAAATAAAATATAATTTCTTGAATATACTTAAATAAAATTATTAGTAATTTTTTGGAGAACGCCAGCCTAATTTTGAGTTGAGCCAGAAAACTGGTGCCGTTACTAAGACATGTGATTTAAGACATGTGGAGAACATGTGAGCAGGCCATGTAAGCTCGCCTTTCCACTGGTATTTCCATTCAGTCGCTGTAGGCTTCGCTATTTTGTGTTCTCAGCGTTGGATTTTGGTCAATTTAAACGCTTCCACGATAGCGTCAATCGAAAACTGAGGGAATTGTCCTTGTTTATTTTATATGTAAACGAACACGACTTTTAAAGTGCTACTATGACCAAAATTTTTGTTTTTCTTTTCGACTTTTTCTAAAGTCAATTTGGTCAATAAGTCTATATTTAACTAGCACGCTAGAATTTAGAACGTTGCGAGCGATATAA
>Ga0126337_10000152_pt1 | contig 27556 bp, 14 predicted proteins | sample DipCmetagenome_FD_92527 | JGI IMG/M metagenome (GOLD analysis project Ga0126337, IMG submission 92527) | Coral microbial communities from La Bocana,Puerto Morelos, Mexico - Diploria C A metagenome | ecosystem: Host-associated > Invertebrates > Cnidaria > Coral | place: La Bocana,Puerto Morelos...
CAAAGAGTAAATGCTATGAGCAAATTCTGCTTTGCCTGTATGGAATTTTTGTGCAGTATTTTAAGAGGTAAGTTCTTTTCTTTTCTTCCTCTTTGACCAAAATTATTGTTAGCCCTGGGGTAGTCGTTAAGGTATTTCAGTTCCCAGTAAAGACCTGCTTTCATTTACACACTGTAATCCCAGGAGTCTTGTTAATTAAACTTGCCCTGCAAGTCAAGTGAACGTTTAAGCTGCCACTGATCATATGGAAAGTAGCTTTGAATCCAAGGATTCTGTATTTGGAATACACCCATGGTCTGACTAGTAGCTTAGCGAGAAAATCCACTGCCATCAACTCGAGGAAGCCTCCTCAAAATCGATAACATTACACTATGTTATTTGATTAATATTGTCTTTTTTACTCTGCATGTTTTCGTTCCCTTCTTCCTTCCTAAGTTGTTTAACTGATGCCTTTACTCTAGTTATGTTAGTTATTTCATCATAATAGTAAGATTTCTCGTCACGTACCTCTGATGAAGTTACGTTCAAATTTAACACACTCTTGTAACTCACAACGATATTTGTTTCTGGCCAAAACATGTCCTGCAAACTCGGAAATATTTTTCTTTTTCTTTAAGCTACAGTAGAGTCGTATATAACAAAAGGTCTGATTTCTTTCTTCTTGGTTCATTTTAGAAACCAAGAATGGCGATGAACCAGTAATACAGGATACTCTGGGTCTCTTGGAATCAATTTGCAAGGTATTTTCTGACACGGGATGGCTCATTGCAGTAGGATATGCACACAATATCCACTTGAAGCAAGAAATAATGATTTCGTATTTTTTTGTGAGTCGGGCGTCGAGAGAAAGGATAGCTGCACAATAAACTGATCTTGATATTTTCGTTGTCTTGTTTAGGATGATGTTACTGTCTGTATTGTCGATGAAGATTGCATTTCAAAGTGGAATAAGTTTGTAACGAACTGTTTAAGGTATTTCAACTCTTATAAATACTGTTTATGCAACGCTTAACGCAGCCCGAGTCAACTATCATTCAGGTAGCCAATCGGAGAACGGTATTCGTGATAGAAAGCAAGTAGATATATACTTAAACTTGTTAGAAACACAGAAACGTCAGCGTAGTCGCGTTCGTTATTTTCTCTGGCCTGTTTGGTAAAAGAGATTGAAAACATTTTCTTTATGCTTCATTAAAGTTATAGAATCACTCGTTAAAGCTTGAAAAAAACTCGAGAAAGCTGTAGAAACAGTCGCTATCGGCTCGTGTTTCTATAAATCCATAGAGACGCGGAAATGTTTACTATATCTTAAATAACACTCGTTTTAAGCTTCTATGCACGTGTACAGTAATTGTTAGCAAAACTTGGCCATCATACTTAGGTATGTCTTGTAGGTTTCATGCTCAACAGTTCCCCTTTAACTAAAGGTCACTGTTTCTGCGCCTTTATACTATGAAGCTGTTAACACCACTCCACTCCATCGCATACATTAGTTCAGAGACCTCTTGCCTGCAGCCCACAATTCCTGCAAAAGCATTTTTTTTTCAGGTACAAATTTGAATGCGCTCGGGTTCTTAGAACTTTGAGATTCATTATCAAAGCACTGTACAAGGAGCACGGTAGTAAGAAAAGCCTTCCTGGTGAACTGATGTCCCTGGAAACTGTGTATGAAATGGTGCTGAGCCATTCTCAGTTTCTGGAATTTATCCTCAACACTGATGGAAAGAGCAACACGAGAGGTAACGGCCTTGTTGTGTTTGCTATGTCTCACATTTGTTGTCAGTTTAACAGGCAAAACTGTGAGAAACTCGATTATAGCATAGTGAGTTTGTGAATCTTTTTCAAGAAATACTATTAGAATGAGGCCGTTAGAAAGTCTCAATAACTAAAACTTTGTAATTTGAAACTTCAAAATTGAGGGACCTACTTTTAAATCTGTTAAAACGTTTTCTTTTTGCATCATTACCTGTAGCTGAAGCCCCTATTTCATAAAGCTTTTTACCTTAAAACGTTACTGTAAAATTGTGCAAGCTCCTCGAGGACTGTTCTTTGTAACACAGTTTTTGTCTCAAGATCTTTCACGATGCTTTATCCATATTTTGTTTATCTAGTCAAATTTCTTTAATTTACTATTTTCGTATTCTCTTTTAATTAAATGAAATAATACTCTACGGGCTACTAAGGCCTGTAAACGTACTGTATTTAACAAATAAAGAAGCCTAAGCCGTGTATTACACTGTGATAAAACATGACGGGCACTTGACGGGCACTTGAGAACACACAGAGTCGCCTGCGGGTCGTGTTTTCTACATTTCTGGAGTGTTCTCAAATGTCCGGTCATTTGCTGACCAATCAGAGCGCGCGCAGGGTCCTATCTATGTTATAAATATTAATAAATTTACTGTCACTGTTACAGAAGCACTTGCTGAATTGATGGTTACAGTTGTGGAGTTGAATCCTAACTGCTGCAATTCGTCACATCTTTCTGTATTGTTTGCAGCTTACTCTGCGTCACTTTCAACCACAGGTGAACACACTTATTACAAGTGAATATATCAAACATTATATGTGCTTGAAATGCGGGAGAAAGATTTAGTAAAGACATACGAAGATCATTGCGGTTTATTACACAACATAAGAAATTACGAAGATATAGCTTGTAAAAAAACCATCAGGCTTGAACGGTATTCGAACCCACGACCTCTGCTAGACCGGTGCAGGGCCAGAGCTTTACCAACTGAACTATCAAGCCAACTGGGCGCTGGTGGAGTGTAGGATACTCTTATTATGTGACGATGTGCCGTATTCGTGTGAATATATGAAACATATATTTGAACCTCAGAAGAAAATTTTAAGGGTATGGTAGATCGTCAGAGTCAGCTACGCAAATAAAAAAAAAACCTTGTCAAGAGATTGAAATGAAACAATCCAACCTCATGCCCAAGGTTAGCTCTCTAGCGTCTTTATTGCTGATTAATTAATTGATTCGGATTAGGTAATTTTCTGGTCGAAGAATCTCTCTTTGAGCTTAGTAGCACTTGTTTCTTCTGGCTCTTCCTAGTGAGAATCTGAAATATTAAGATATTGAGTTTTTGTTGTGTTTGCTTTCAGATCAGTCCATTCTGTACCTGTTGAGTCTGTATGAGAAGAACCGCACGTCATTTAAGAATTACAGGTATTGAAAAGAAACCTGATCACTATAAACTTCGTATACATGTCGAGAGTATCAGAGATCTAGTAAAACTTACCTACGACATGGCTGCTAAATCTGAAAACAGTGATGAGGTGAAGGGTTTGATTAAGTGGTGGTGTTTTAACTTGGGTAAAAGGGATGTGGTTCTCGTCGGTCGAGTATTCCGTCAAATAAAAAAATTGGTATAAGAATTGAATGAAACCTGAAAATAATTGCAAACTTGGGACGTTGCAAAAGAGTATGCAACTGCGTAATTTGAAGAAACGATCTTTGCAGGTGTTTTCTTTTTAATTTTGGAAAGTGCAAAGAATTTAAGGCCATCCACGGATTCGAACGCATGGCTTTCTCGTTACTGTTAAAGCCCTTTATTAGAAGGTGCTTCTGTGATAAATGTAATCAGTTATCGGCATCCATGTCATTATAAATTTCCTACATCCATTTTTATAGGCCTCTTCTCTGGGGCTCAGCCGCTGCACATCATCACCAAACCACCAAGAGCCTGGGTCCATCACTCTGGCAACAGCCGAGTGTCAGTGAAGTACTAGAACAAATAGATGCCAGCAAAATGTATCAGTCAGCGGTGTCATTTCCACAGAGCAGGCTTCTACAGGTTTGTGTGGAGAGAGTAGTATAGGGTGTATATAGAGAGAGTAAATAGAGAAGTGAAAGGTATATTCTGTAAGTTTGCCTTGGAGGTAAAAAATTCATTCATTTTACTCCTTTATTTGCTAACATCCTACTTCATGTAGTTTGTATAGGTTTGGTATACTTAGGACGCGTTGCAGACCTATAAAGGGCCATTTTAGTCGTTATGTGCCTGCATTACTAAGGATTATTTAAAATTTGTATTCTATGGACTTTCTACTCCTATAATATGACACTGCAACATGTTCATCCCCAAAACATCGCGCTGTATTAATTGATGTTCCTTTTGTTTTATGTCAGCCTCAAGTCCAGAATGAGCTCTCTTGTCAGACACTCCAAGATGTTTACGACCCTTGCTTCCTTTTACCGTTATTCAGCTGTCTTCTAGCTCCAAGTTAGTGACTTGATTATGTCTATTGATCATAATAATTATAGTCTAGTTTGCTTGCCAATTTTTTGGGCCCGGTTTAGATTCTGAAGTGCTCTACTTTACGTGAGCGTGACTTCATTTTAGCAAACACTTAATGGAATATATTAAATCTTTCTATCTTTCATCGGCGCGAGAAACGTCTGGGTGTTGGAAACACTTCAAGGTAGTTAGTCAAGGTATTTTCCAAAATGTGGTGGGGACATGTGGAATATTTCAAACTACTTAAAAGTAGGGGTGTAGCGAGCACAGCACGCAGCAGAACCTCTAGTAATTCTGCGGACACAAAGGAAGGTCCGGAGGTTGTTCGCATAATCGTCAATGATTGTATAAAGCCAGAAAAAGCACTTAGCCGACATTTGAGTTTGACAATTGCGGGATTACATTGTGAAATTTAGTTTGACAGCAATCATATTGTTTTTTCTTTTTGTTAGATTTGCATGTGGACTGTCGGAAGTTCGTGGAGCGGGGTTGCTTGAATTTTACGGTAGCCTCGTTGTCCTCGCGTGATGTGCACGTGCGGCAGGCTGGATATCACGTGCTCAGTAGATACATGATGCATCTTGAAGGGGCCAGATTCAAAGAGAGAAAACAGGTCAGCGCAGTAGGTCATTCAATAATGCGAGAAACAAAGGGAGTAAGACAGACAGACAGACAGGCAGTGAGACAGACACAGACATAGGAAGACGGTCAGATAGACAGACAGACATATGGACAGCGAGACATACACAGACAGACAGTGAGGTACAGGCTATCACATAGACAGACACACCCAGGCAACACGATTATAGGTTTACAAGCAAGGTAACAGGCAGGCTGTCAGGGAGACCTTTCTATCCAACTTTTGAGAAGCCTGTAGAAGGATAAGCACCCTACTTCTCCTCAATTATAGCCTGCGTTGCAGGCGTAAAGGGGAAGGGGTAGGGAGGCCCCTCTCCCCCGTTAAACTCCTGGTGTGCAGACTGTTGCAGGCGTAAAGGGGAAGGGGAAGGGAGTCCCCCTCCCCCGTTAAACTCCTGGTGCGCAGACTAGCTCAGTCATCGTCCTTGTTTTTGTCTTGCATTCTTTTCCGCCCCTGAAATTTACTTCTTTACCCTGCCAACTGAAAGCTTGATCAGGGAAGGAAAGGGTAAGTTAATGCAAGTTACTTCCAATACACGGGTACAATAGGTATTTATTATTGGTCTATGTTTTTCCTCAGATTTCCCATATGTTAACGTGTTTGAAGAATAGCATTACAGAAGCGAATTGTCGCATATCCAGCTTAATGGTATGCTTCATAGGTCGAGTGGCCCACATTCTACTGAAACCAGGTGAGCCTTTATTTGTAACTTGTCAATACCACTGAGGTCACTTTTGGCCTTAAGTTGTTTTTTTTACTTTCTCTTCTGAAAAAATGGATAACCGAAATTTTCTCATAATTTTGTTTTCTATCCTTAGAGCATACTTTCTACATAATGATGAACAGCTTTCTACTTCAGAGACCTGCTTTGAACCTCAGGGATTTACCTCTGTTTTTCACCATGTTCAACAGCAGTTCCATGCAGGTAAATGGTAGCTTGGTTACAAGTATCTGAAAACACTTAAAGTCACTTGAAATTGTCCGCAGTCGCAGTAATCGCAGAATGTTTTTTATATGGAGTAACACAGTTCATAAGAAGCTGCTTTTACTTTGATCATAACTTAAAAGAAGTGATATGGCGTAACATAACGATGATAGTATCCTTAAGATTCGCTTTAACCGTCTGTCTCGGATGTTATAAGGGAACTGAAGCAATGACGATGGCAACGCTTGCTAAAAACTCATTTCAATTTACACTTTTAAATCTATTTTGAATGGCTATCAGTCTAAAAACTTGAACTCAAATATGCAATGAAAGCGTTAATTCTAAAAATAAGAAATTTGAACATTTACGTTCTCCAATCCACTCAACACTTGGTTATTTGTTATCGTTTTTCCTAATCACATTCCCTTGGTTTGTTTCATAGCACGTCACCGAGCGGTCCTGGATGCTACAGTTGTTGGTGGATGGAATTAAGGACAGTCCGGATTACTATCTCTACAAACGGCGTCACGTGATTGAACTAGCGCTGAGTTATCACGACTCACCGGTCAGCGATCATCCCTCTCGGGTAAGAACGCGTCAAGCTGACGTTTCGAGCGATATAGCTCTTCGTCAGAGGACAGTTAGCAAACTCCGTTAGCAGTGTCAACTTGAAGTCCTATAAGTGATATTATTATACACTGAACTCACTATCTCTTTTCTGATTGGCCGAAATCAGCGCCTGTGACGTCATACCTGCAGATAACAATCATGTCAATAGGACACTCAAGGTCACGGTCACAAGGTCACGGGTAATCATGCCATGTATGACCACGGTGCATGATTTCTAAAGGTAATCATGTCACGGCTTCGGCTGATAATCCCTACCTCGACCTTCATTATTCTGGATATCAAAAAGACCTCATCTAATAATTGTTTAAAAGCCCTATTCCTCCTTGAGATATCAGTTTGTTTTTAGGCAGGTAGGAGGTGATAACATAGAAAAGCATCTACCACCAAATTCTGGGATCTAACGATCGTAATACCATTTAATTTGGTACCTTGACTGTGATTAGCTGAGAGCTGGTCAACGTATCGTTAATGTGTACTGCAGTACAAATTAAAACAGGCTCGTTAGTAATTTCTCAGTCATAATGAACGTATGGAAGCTCGTGATTTGGAAAGTTCAATAGATAAAGTTTTCAAATATCGCAGATAGTGTCGCATTTATACGCAGTCGTATTCATACGATCACCCATTCTAATCCTAGAATTTAAATAGTTTAGTTAAGTTGTTTGTTTGTTTGTTTGTTTGTTTGTGTAGAACCTGGTGACTCGGTTGTTGTTATCAGCTCTTAAGATTCACCCAGCTGCCTATGATTTGACCAAAAACTATGGTATTGTAGCGTGGATCCACTCTTTGTCTTACAAGAGGTACGGTATTTGACAATCTGTCCATTTGCAACATGTTGTTTTCTGGAAGAGGTTTTGGTGACAGTGGGATTTTTTGCGTATCGTTTGCTCCGTAACCCGCCATTTTGTGTTTCTTTTATTAGTCCTGGAAGACTTAGCACAAGTCTGGACTTACTTCAAACCCTTTGGTTTACACTTCATACGGCGGACAAGACAAGCAGTGACGCTAATAGGGAAGCGAAACATGTCCGTGTGCCTCCAAACTTGGCTCAAGAGAGCGCTTTAGTTTGCTGGACTTTTCTTGAGCAACTAAGGTAAGCACAGACTGTGTTGAATCTCTCAGTTGACTTCAGTTTGTCCAGTAACCTCAAACTGTATTTTTTTCCAGTTCTTGCCCACTTGTAGCTGATACCCACAGCTATTTACAGCTGCTAGCATCCGTCATCAGTCATTTGACAGCTGATAAGAAGCCTTCTGGCTTGACATGTGACCGTATTTTGAGCCTCTTGAGCTTGTGGTGTGCGGCATTTGATGAAACAGTGATGCTGAATCAACTTCTTTCTTCTTTGAACTTAAATGAAATGTTTAACAGTGGAGTCCAAACTGGTGCAACTTCCGAACGCGAGTATAACAAGCTCAAGACAGAAAGCTTGTCTTCATTGTTAGCTATTCTCACATCCTTGCAACCGTCGGGCGCAGGCACAAAGCAGACTTCATTACAGCAAATTGTTCTTATTGTCTTGCACTTTGGATTGTTGAGCTGTCGTCAGTTATCCCAGATTAACAAGCGTGATATCGATATTTCGTTGCGCAGTAGAAATCAAACTCCAGTTTGTCTCTTTGCTATTCTAAGCTGGTTCAGAAGATGTCTCGTGCAGGACCACGTACTTCAGGATCGTCTTGTCACAGAGAACCCTACATCAGAAATTAAACTTTTAGTGCAGCTTTACCAGACTGGTCCGTCCGACAACCTGACTGCCGTCTTAAAACATGTGGAGCATTACAAACGCGTCGAGAACTCTCGCTTGGCAGTTACAAGAGAGCTGAACATGGTCTGTTTGGTGTTGCTTGCTGCTGCTCAGCGCAGTAAGCGGAAGGGTATTGAGGAAGGTTTACATCGGCCAGCAGTTTGCCAGTTGATTTCTCAGGAACCCTATGGTGACGTTGTGACTAAAGGACTGGAGACGGTGATTCTTCCTTTGCTACCTAACCCTTGTACAGAAATTCAGGAAGAGATTTATCATCAGGATCAAGGCGAGTAGATTTGTGATACCCAGGTGCATGCTTTTTAAACTAAAGGGTGTTCCATGGGAAAACACTAGCCCGATTGACCTTCACGTCTTCCAACACAGCAATCAAAACCGTTCTTTGCGCCTTAAATATTTCTTCTTGCGAAATTAGATGCAGTTATGCACGAGCCTCTCAGACTATTCAGCAGCTCATGAGTGTAGTGTGCACAAATTTACACCCTCCCCTCGTCTCCCCCAGCGCTGAGCTATATTTAAGGTGAAGAGGGAGATGGTTCTTATTTTCTACTTAGAGTTATACGCGCACGATCAAGATAGTCAAAAGCTTTTATCTTTTAATCTCGATAATAGCACGCCAGTATGCTAATCAACGCTTGTTGGTTTTACTTCAGATTTGGTTTTGCAAGATTTGTTGTCTCTTCTAATGAGAGAGCTGTGGTTGGAGATACCCATTCCTTTCCAGTTCCTCTCGTACTTGATCAGTCAGGGTGATAGTGAGAACCCTGTGGTAGATTCAATCATACTGGCTCTTGGTGGGCCAAAGACGATTACAAAGTGGATACAGAAAGGTGTCTGACTACTCAGTTCTGTGTGTCGGTTTGAGATATGTAGCTGGACAAGAAGGAAAATTCCTTTAAAGACGACTCTTACTTTCCAAAGTAAGTAGGTGAAGGCAGATGAATTACGTGAAAGGATTGATAAGCAACTGCGCTTACCTACTTGTGTCAAGGCAAAACCATAGCATATCAAGTCGGCGAATTTCGACTCAAGCAAATTAGAGTGACTTTGACCTTGGAATGATTAGCTTGCATGCAAACAATACTACTAACTAGCTGTATGCAATATGATTGGTTTAGCGAATACAGGCCTCTGGTTGAATTGCTATTGACGTCACTCACTCTTCAGTGTTCTGGGCTCGAGTTATTTGAAAGGTGGATAACGTCATCCACCGGATAAACCGGCACCGGCTATCTAGTGGATAGTGTGGTTTGTTTTGTTAACTTTTATTCACTGAAAAGCGATTTAACCGGTGTGACAGCGTTATACAGCCTTTGAGCAACTAAGGACTGGTAGTTACTTGAGCAAGAGTTTCTTCAAGATAACTTTTCACGGAAAAACGCTTGTCCTTATCCGTTGAAATTACTCGCCCATGAAAAAACTGCAAAGACACGAAAATCACTGAAACACGTTACACCGTGTTTGATGCTCGCTTATGCAAGTACCACAGTCCGATCCTCAAATCTCTGATTAAGACCTCAATACTGTCTTTGTAATTGAATTATATTTATTTGTTAGACGAGTATCAAAATTCAAGAGACGTCGCAGCGCGGCTGTTGTCCTGACTTGCAGGCGGACTGGAGCCATCAGCACTGCTCAGGGCTTCGATCTGGAAAAATAAAATAATTACAAATCTGACCACTTGTAAAAAAGAACTTCTTATTTTAAAAAACGATAGTTCTTGAGGTTGGGTGATAAAAAAGTGCATTTAGCCCGTGTAAGAGCAAAGGACGGAAGAAGACAGTAACGTTTGTGAACTTTACTCGGTATAAAAAAACATTCTTCAAAAAAATCTGTAAAAAAGTAATTTTTAAACTAAGCTAACTGCGTTTAGCAAAGAGCTAAACAAAAAAATATGACCTCAACGTCTGAAAATGTGATCATAAAATACTATTTCAATCCTTGTCAACTGACATTTTAAATAGTTCTACACACGTACAATACGTGTCAGTCATTTGTACTCTACAGCTTCTCTAATCATCCATCAAGATTTAGTTACGCCTACATTAACAGGAACGTATGCGAGGACTAGACTTTCCTGATATTATTTAACATAAACATAATGCTGATTAAAAACGCTATGAGTTAAGAGAAGGAACTCACTTGAGCTTTGGTTGTCTTGCCGATACCCAACCTAAGAAGCAGAACTGCCATTAGAAAAGTGTCCGAGTAAATTGAAAACGGAGGTGCCACCATCCAGTGGCACCTCAAGACTACGCCCTTTTACTCAGGGTCGTTGGTACCAACAGTCCAAGTGCGCTCGTTTTTCGAAATGTATCGTTCAATAGACGACGCCTAGGTGCGCGACCACTTGAAATGCGAGAAAAGGTGGCTCTACCAAGATAGCATGCTACTCCAGGTAAACACGAGCCCTTTTAGATTTGTTGTGACAAATTTATACTCCTGGCTAGAGACAGGCACTGTGAGAGTAGTGTCTTGCCCAACAAACAGCAGAATGACTAGAGGGCTAGAAACAGACCTATAGATGTGGAGTCCACAGTAGTCGCCATTAGGCCACTGTGTCTAACAAATTGGTGACTTTGTAACACTACACTACAGAGAAAAATTACCTGGGTAGTCCCTTGTTGAGCCCTTCTAGCAGCACACACGCCTTGCACAGAGGCTGACTTGATATATATCCACATCTCTTGCAAATACCTTCAATATGAAGACATATTTTCATCCAGCCACAAGATTTTGATCATTCACAACAAGTTTAGGGCAGACATGTGACTTTCCAAAAAAAGTACAAAGTTGGAAGGTGGAACTGGTTAGACAGTTTGACACTAAATCTTACGGTTTAAATATAGTCTCTCCACCAGCACTACAGGAAATGTATGGAGACAACTTTTGAGAATTCCTACTTTACTTTGGCAGTTTTGATAATAATGCAGTATGAGTAAGAGATAAGACAACATACCTTGAACAGGCATCTTGACATCCTTTTTAACAAACAAGCTTTCTCCAGAGGGGATGATGTCTGTAAAAAGCAGAAAGTGAGAGGAATTTAGGCTTGACCATTTAACCTTTGAGGTAGGGGGATGGGAGGGTGGGTGGATGATTCGGAACAGCCACAAACTGATTTGCTCTATATCTCTCCAAAGCATAAGATTGTTTTTCTTGGGACATGTGAAGGCATGATATTTTTCTCCGCTAAACAGGCGTTTCTCTGCTCCCTGAACGTGCATAATTTATTTTTTGGAAGTTGTAATGTGTATAAATTTTTTGGTACAAGTATGTTTGAAGGATATATCAAAATCACCCACACTCCGCTCAAAAGTTGAATGGTCCACCCCTTAGTACGCTAATTTTCTTAGTCTTCTCGATCCGTTACCATGCCTCAAACCTCAGATAGCTAACATGAACTTCAAATTGAGTGCTGAATTAAGGATTCTTTAATGATTACCTTGATCACAAGTTTTTAAATATAATGGCTTGCATGTACGTGAACTTTACCTGAGAGGGGGGGGGAGGCATTCTTACAACCCTGAATACATAGCTGATTCAGTAACACTACTGGCACCTGCTGGACGAACTTTAAAGGGAGCCTAATTCAAAAACTTCATAAGGAATGTGAATATTAATTTTTATTAAAATTGGCCCTTCCAGACTGTTTCTAATTGAATGCTCACCCAAGATTGAGCTTGGACGAATTTTTTCTAAATCCTTGAGAAAGGTTCTTGCATGACCCCTGTTGGAAAATGACAGCATCAGTATGTCTATAGAGGGTAAAGACGGATTATGAGAAGATTGAAGGATACAAAGATGTTAAGTTCTGTCTGTCTTCCTCAGAAAAAACAATTCAGTACATAGAGAAATTATGGGAAATCATTACTTACGGTACTTACAGTTAGAATTTTACTAAGACTATTACAAGATTCGTACTCGGGTTCTATGAGGTGATCAAAGAAATATCCAGCTTATAATAGAATTGTTAATTAATGTAAGGGGGAAAATACATCTATTGTTGTCGAGACAAGGCACACTCACCTGTAAGCGTTTGGAGAATAAATACACTCTGTTGAAAAGTAGTCCAGCTTTTTGAAGTATGCATACCTATCACCATGACAACGAAGAAAACAAGAAAATAATTTACCATTTCTATTCGACATTTTAACAAAGAAATACCTGAACTTCATTTTCTCTTTCCTGGATATTAGAAGATTGTTTAAATTTGCCCATTCAAGTGAAAACACATTTGCGTGACAATGGCAGAATAAAACTGCCACAAATCTTTCATTATGCTATTATAGTGTGTATTTGTGGGTATTTTTTGTTGCTATCTACTGGTGCAAGTTGTGTTAATAAGCCTGATAAGTAGGTACATTATTTATTTATTTTCTTTGGGGGGCGAGAGGTAGATAGGGGCACTCTGTTAATTCATCAGGACCTTAATTTCTGGTCGCATCAACTTAGTGGTGTGGCGTTATGTGGCGCAAAAAAAAATGCCTATGGGCTTTTTGTATAATTATTCTAATCACCCGTTGGACAATGAAACTCCCCGTTTCAATAAAACTCCCTGCGTGTTTTCCCCAAATTGTTTGAATACTTACATTACAATTTCTTTTTCATACGTGTACTTGAATGGTTTGCAGCGGGGGATTGCACCCTCAGTTCCCTACAACAAAGAGACAATCAGCATTGTAAGCAATGATGGTATGATATCTGAAAGACAGGCAAGAGGTTTCTTTAACATGAGAGTAGTCCACTTTATACAGAAAACAATATGTTATATCAGGATCTGACCTCCACCTGTGGCCCTGAAGGTAAAATGAGCTGGATGTACATAAATAAAAATATATATTAAATACAGATCTCTAGTTGTTCTTTCCCCCTATATAAAACAATTTTTCTTTAATGTTCTTTTGCAGTTTACATCGGCAACAAGTTAATGGTGGAGTGGAGTCCAATTCGGTAATCATATGAGTGATTAAAAAAATTGGTCGACCGCAAAGTGGGAGTCCAATTTGTTAATCACAAGTATGATTACATACTGAATTGATAACATATCAACATAATAATCCTGTTACCAATAAATCAGAATCATTACAATTTCCTAAGAAAGTGAAAGTTTCATTTGAAAAAGAGTTTTTAATAGTCATTATTAAACATCATAATTAAATAGATAGAGACAAGCTTGCAAAATGGCTGTTAAGTTTCTTTCACACATCCTCTTTATTTCCCTTTTCATTAATTACAAATATATATATCTATATCTTGCTAAAGATTGGGGGTTCTGGTAACCCGAAATAACCACTAGGTTAAAAATGCCGAGTTATCAGTTTACAAATTGATTAGTCAAATTTTGGCCGGACACACACACGTACACACAGGCACACATACAGAACAGTCACCGGAGACTGAATTTCCACAATTTCACCAAGTTAACTCTTGAATTGGTAACTGACGTTACTATGAATAGTGATTATCAATGTTGCGATTGGTGGATTTAAAATACTGCAGTTTATGCACCAATCACATTTGAGGAAATTGTAATTGTTATGATTAGAAATGATATTATATGATTGTGCCTATTTTTTTAACTAACAGGATATTTTAACTCATACCGTCACAATAGCTGTGCATCGCCTAAGTCTTGCTATATCCCCTCGCAAAACTAAAATGCAGAGAAAAGTGACGTCAAGTTTTCAATTGCCTTCAATGAATAATAAATTCTCATAGTAATCAAAAGGATCGGGAATGGTAGAATAAGAAAATTGCACCAGTGTATAGGCTTACCATTCATTAGTACTGTTTCTGCTATGTCGTCTGCATTGTGGCCTGGAAATATATTTGTATGAAAAAATATTAATTTATCCAACAAAAATTAAATGTTTAATTTTAATGCATATACCGTACACAGTTTCACAATTGGCCTGAGTCAGAAGCCTTGTCTACTGTTCTGATATCCTGTGAAATCAAGTCACTATCTGTATGTTTCACCAAAATACAAACCAAATATCAACTGAACTCACCTGATATGACACCAATGAAAGTAAACCAAAAAGGAAGAATTACATGTAGGTTATTAAAGAGCTGTGCTGTTACCAGACAATACATCAAATGTTTCTTCTCACAACAGTTAATGTACAGTATTCTTTATTATTCATTATACCACGTAATGTTATGTTGTCGTAAATCATAGTCACTAAATTAAATTTAGTTATAATATATTACAGAATGATGTAATGTGTACCAACCTGTCACAATTTTGTCAACCTTTAAAGCCACTGCTCCTCTGTCCAAAGCTTGTCGTCTAAACACTCCACAAAATGTACCTACATTTAAAAAAAGATACCAATGGCAATGTGGAATTAGAAGCCTTAAGGAATCAGTAGAAAGCTGAAACCTGAAAACAATACAAGAAAAAACAGCTATTCTCAACAATTTAGGAAGTTTAGGTTATCATATAACTATCACATTTGAAAACATTTTCTCAGTCATGATGATACATGTAGGTATACATGTATGTAACAGTTTTTAATAAGTAACATTGTTTGACCCCAGATTATACAAGGCTTTAGATAAAAGTGTATGACTCACTATACTTCAAAAGGGTTAAAATAAATTGTGAAATTAATCTTGTGGCTGCCTTCTTGATTTTTGAATGAATCAATGCATTATATTGTGACACAAAAGTTAATGCAAACCTTGCTCTCAGGCACAGGAAATTTTTTTCATAACACAATAGAAAAGACACAACTTAAGCAGTCATGAAATTAAAGCCTGAAAAAATTCAAGCCTGAACGGGATTTGAACCCAGCTACTTAATTGTGTATATATTTCATAACTGCAATGATCAACTACATGTATGCCTTTATTTCTTTCGCTGCAGATCAAAGATATGATATTTCATACATTAATTTTATTTGATTACATTAATGATTAGTTGTTTACAGTAATTTGATATCAGTCTTTGAAATAAAAGGAAACTGAATTCTGCTCTTACAATTATTTTTCAGTCCTATCTGTTTGACAATAGCATCCATGGTCCAGCCATAGAGTTCCTGAAAATATAATCAAATTTAATTGTTCACATATTTTCCTGTTTAGTTACATCTTCCAGTAATGACATTTAAGTGACTTCAATTTTTGGGTCCTGTTTTATGAAATGACCAATAATGGGTAGCCGGTTACTTTTGAGATTTCAAATTATAAAATCACTAAATTTCAAAGGTAAGGAGGTGTAGCTATCACTTCATATGATTACCCACACTAATATTGGCTTTGATCATCATAAAGAAATAATCATATTTACCTCATACGAAACAATCTTCAGTGGTAATTCATACTGCATTTCATTTCTCTTCACTGTCTGTTATTAAACAAAAGCATGCTGTCAGTTCACTGCTTTTAGATGCATATGAATTATATAAAATATGACTTACCCAACTTGGTAGTGTATAGTTACCGGTACATGTACATGTAGGCCGGCACACTGGTATCATGTCAGTGGTGTGTGGGTAGTGTGTCAGCCAAAGAAAATAACCAATGAGTGATTCAAATCTTTATTTATTATTTTTATTTTGTCTTTTGGGGGCCCAGGGGGAGGGGGTCTGTTAAGGTAGTCCTTAGACTGCCCACAGCAAGGTTCCTGGAATGGAGGTCTGTGTTTTAGGGTTACCCATGTGCCAGCCATTTGGTTATGTGTACTAATTAAGGGTGCTGAGTCATAATTTCCCAACTGATTTGGGCATAAATGTTAAAAAAATCACCATGATTATATTATCATTTTAATGTTATTGATAAATATAATTTTTCCCTTTTTACCTCCAAGGAATCATCCCTGTAACCAGTTATTCCCTCGTCTACAGACAGCAAAATCAATTTCAACCCATATTTGTACTCTTCATTGAGTTTTTTAAGTACATAAGCCAACACAGTGGAATCTGAAACAAAAACAACAGTTTTCATGACAACTTCTTTTTAGTAGCAGGCACCTACTGGAGTTTATGAATGCATCATTTAAGGGTAGGGTTGTGCAATTTTACCTTTCACTGGCTGTAAGAGAACTTATCACTGCCCAAAATTTAACTGGAAACTAGCTTTTAAGGTTCAAAGGTAAGTGAGGTTGTCTGGCCATAAGGAAACTCTTAACTCATACCTTTTCCACCAGATGCACCAATAGCAACAATTTGTCCTTCTGTAAAGAGTTTATTTGAGATTATTGTGTGGTGGACCTCAGCCTCAAATACAACATAAAAGCACTCCTTACACAAAGCATCACCCTGTAGTGTAGCGTTTCAAAAACAACAATAAAATTAGGCACCATTGCAAACAAAAGAAACATGTTAAACAAGAAAATGAGGATCATGCGTCTTAAGGCATCTGTCCGCTAAGCATCAGTAAACAGCATCAGCCAAGTGTCAGTTGATCACAGGCGGCCCAAGCTCATAATGCAGCCCAAGCTCACAATGCGAGGAGTTATTATTTTTTTAAATCTTTATGCAATCGTTCTGAGCGCGAAACGTGACACAGTTACTGCCGACATCTAATATTACATAACGACCGAGTTTGGTTACGCAAAATGTGACCTTTGTCTTGATGGTGTTGTGTTACAACGGTTTGAATTTATAAAGATTTGTATGGGGGAAAACGGTAATTGACATCATAGCTGAAATTTTGGTATATTTGCAATAAAAATGGCTTATCTCAATGCCTTGTTGTCTTCTCTATTGTCATCTTGCTTCTCAGCTTGATCTGACCTTCATATGCTGAAAGGCGAAGGTCACATTTCGTGTAACAAAACTTGGTCATTATGTAATAGTAGATGTCGGCAGTAACTGTGTCACGTCTCATGTGCAGAACGTTTGCGCAAAGATTTAAAAAAATGATACCTCCTCACATTGTGAGCTTGGACCGTCTATGAGTTGATATGCTCAACTGACTTGTCAACCAAGTCTCAATCATCAGGTTTATCAAGTTACAGCCAATATCTTGACCAACATCGGTCACCTCTTAACCAACATGTGTCGGATGATACTCTATGACACTTAACTGATACTCTAACATCACTCAGTCTCATGTTCTAGCTATCCCCACATGGGCACAGGATAGACTGTTGTTTTCCACCCTCAAGCTCCGTGGGTTAAGGAGAGGAGATGACTGATATTTCACACCATAACAGCAACAATTATAGACAATACACGATATACCACTGAGAGTGGACTATTGTACCACTAAGTCTAACAGTCAACTGGTATACTGCCGACTCTTGTGAGAACCGTAATGATTGAGGTATCAGCCAAGTTGCAACAGACAGACTGACCATTTATGTTGGGTGATTGTGGCAAGAATGGTATATTAAACTGAAAAACACTTTGAGCAATGCTTCACTGATTATCTATCAACATGAGCCAGTGCCAAGAGACGATCGAGTAACGGTCGAAATGTGGATTGGCACTCGGCAAATAGTATCAACTGATACTAGGGCCTAGAGATGCGTTAAGTACACACGATCCAAAATGTCTCAATTAGATTATCTTACTCCCATAGTGTCACATTGAACAAAATCCCCTAATCAGTATTCAGCGGCGAGCAAACACGTATCAACGAAATAAAGTTGAAGATTATGCTATCTAAAAACGTTTCAAAAACCCTTGAACAACATCGATTGTTAAACGATTGGTCAAAATATGCCCCCAAAAATCTGCAAAATTCAACTAGTTGGTGGTGCAATAATTTGATATATAAAGTCGTTCTAAATCGCAAAATTTCCAAACTAACTTACGGTAGTGTGTTGAAATACGGGGCCGAAATACGTAACTTACCGTTTTTGGTCTCTTCAAAATCGCTTTATTGCCACAGATTTTACAACAAAGAGGCATCCTTTCTTATTAGAAACAAACACCGGCCACCATGTTGGTTTGTTTTCGGTCCCAGTCTCCCTATCGCCTGCGTGGGAAATTTGAGGCCTGGTAGATTTGCATCATCGGCAATTTTCAGTTTGCTTGTAGGAAAAACATGTGTGATACATGTATATTTTCAGGCTGAAATGTTTCATTCTCTTTACATGAGAGAGCAGGCCACACTCCCTGCCTTCCTTCTTCCCCAAGCTGAGCGAAGAAAACGAGTGCTATGCCTTAAACTGAGTCGGAATGGCGAAATGCAACAGATACACAAATCAGGCATAAACTGCGTTGACATCGACACAGGTGAGGGCAAATATCTGTTGTCTTCAGGTTCAAATGGAAAAATAGCCATTCACGATATAGAGGAATGTTTTTATAAAGACACGTTCAAATGCTTGTCGGTCGCTACGGTGGAAAGATCTTTAAAAGACAGTCACAAACTCAGCGTGGAAACTGTTCAGTGGTACCCAAATGACACAGGCATGTTTTTATCCAGTTCTGTCGATTCCACACTCAAAGTATGGGATACAAACGCTCTCGAAGTTGTTGAGAACTTTCAGCTCGAAGGGATGGTTTACCATCATCAACTGGCCAAAAGTGCCAGGAAACATTGTCTTGTGGCAACAGCGTGCGAGGACTCCAGAGTGTACCTTTGCGATTTGAAATCAGGTTCTGCGATTCATATTTTAAAAGGACATTCAAGGGCAGTTGTTTCAGTGGCCTGGTCACCTAGGAATGACTACCTTTTAGCTAGCGGTAGCCGTGACAACAAAGTACTTTTGTGGGATGTGCGCAAAGCAGTGGGAAGCATCCTCTCATTGGATCAACACAATGGTAAAGGTGGCTCCAGATCATCAACTATAAACACAGCTCACAATGGTCATGTGAATGGGATTTCCTTTTCACCTGATGGATTACACTTATTGACCTATGGAACAGATGATCGTTTAAGATTGTGGGATACATTCACTGGCAAGAACACCCTGGTGAATTTTGGCTCTGTCCACAATCCCAGTCGGAAGGCAGTTAAGCTCTGCTTATCCAGTGGAACTAAAAAGGAAGTGGCTTTTGTTCCATCTGGTAGCAGTGTAGAAGTGTATGAAATTGAGACAGGAAAGCATGTGGCCACTTTCACTGGTCATTACAACAATGTAAACTGCTGCACATTTCATCAGCATTTTCAAGCTCTTTTCAGCGGAGCAAATGATACAAATCTCTTGATATGGCTTCCTGAAATGAACCGAACTGGAGATGAAAAGAGAGGTCAACCAACCAGGGCTGTTGCCAGTGGTTCAGACAAAACTTTCAATCCTTATCAAGACTCCTGGAGCAGTGATGAAGAGGAAACATAAATAAAATAAAAAAAAAACATTTAAATAGCAAATAGACTACATGTATCTAGCTTCCTACCCATCAGGTGTAGCTGCAATGCTCCTAGCTGCTCTATCCGACTATCCTATTTTGTAGTTCCAGAAAATATCCATACTTCCACCACCACACCACACTGTACAGAGAATTTCAATTACATGTAGTTTCATACACTGGTATCACAGAAACTCTACTCCCATCCCCTCCTGCCCCAGAAAATTGCAATCCCATCTGTGGGGAGAGTGTAGACAAAGGAGATGATAACTGTAGGGTTGCTTGGATCTCTGATGTTAATTTTCTTGTTATCGGTAGGTTTTTTTTGGAGGTACAGTGGCCTCAAAGTTAATGTGCTTGACTCCAGAGCAAGTGGTCCAGATTTTTGCCTTCATTGGGGACATTGTGCCGTGCTCTTGGTTGGACACTGAACTCTCACAGTGCCTCTCTCCAACCAGGTGTATCAATGGGTACCAGCAAATTTAATGCTGGGAGTAACCTTGTGATGGACTAGCATCTCATTCAGTGGGGGAGAAGAAATAATTCTAGTTGCTTTCTGCTACTAACTCCAGCCTAATGAGCCACTTATATTGTATACAGACTTTACCTCACCTCCTTAGTTTTAGTTTTGATAGATATATCAAACACTTTTACCCCATAATTAACTCTTCTAATACTCTACAGTGCATGATATTTCCAGTTTGTTCTCTTCATAGTAAATGCAGTAAAACTCATTCTTTTGTGCCTGACAATAAAACTATTGTTATTGTTAATTGAATAAAACTTGAGAATGTAACAATGGAATCCATACTTAAGGCTTACATATACATGTATATATATTTGTGTGGCAAAATGCCCAGATGATCTTTATATCAAAATCACCACACATTGAATGCTGACCACTTGGCAGATCAGGTGTTGGGAAGGGGGGTACTGGTAACATGCATTGCAGGGTATGGGGGAGGCAAAACCATGGCAATTTTCTTTCTCCCTGCTACACCCACCCCTGTCCTCCATTTTCCATCTTCCCAGGGCGTGGATTTATGTATTTAGGGGCTACATGTAGATTGGCTTTGAGAAGCAAACCAAAACAAAAAATTAAATGGTTGTGAATATTACGGCAGAAAAAAGGCAGGACAAACTCTCTGGACAGGTATCTCATTTTAATGTTTGTTTTGTGGTATTGTTAGTTTTTCTATCTAGTGAAACAGTCTTCAAATAGGTTCCATTTTCTCAAATTCTGAAATTGCAATTTTTGGGAACATGCCCTATTGACCCACTTCCCCTTTGAAAAATCCTGTATCTGCCCCTGCCTCCTGTTGTGTACTTCCAGTCATACTGCAATACCTATCTTACATATGCAAACTTATCAATCAAAAAGTCTGAGGAACTTGTAAGTCTTGGCGCAATATGCCTGAATTTAATTTATATTTGCTGAAGACTGCAAGGTTTTAGGCAGTAGGTCTTCCATTGTGCAAGCGCTGTGTTTATATTAAACAGTTACAACTTTCAAGGGCAGAATTTTATTTTATTTGGCCACTAGTAGTGCCCTCCCTTAAGGGTCACCAACATGGTGGCTGTAATTTGAGTAACATATTGAGTTTTGCTATTACAACAACAAGTTATTTCTCAAGAGCTCTGACAAATTGAAACTTAGAGATAAGTTATCTTTTGACTTCCGTCAGTGACAGCATAGAGATAATTCATCTTTTGAATTTTGTGACAGCCCCCTCGGATCGCCATATTAATGAGGGTCGTACAGGGGGGGGTGGGGTCTCTGAAACGGTTTACGAACGGAAAAAATAGAGAATCACGGGTCACGGACATAAATAGTTTGTTTTCCCGAATCACGAAAATAAGCAAGTACGATACTCTTCTTAATAACCTGTTCTTACACTAATAAGAGTGCTCGAAGAAAAAACATCGTCAAAGGCTAAGTCAAGGCTTCTTATTGCAAATCGCAGATCAAAGTCTCGATAGACGGCTCTAAATCACGGAGTGGTAAAATCACGGGTCACGCAAGATCTTAGGTCACGGATCACAAAGAATAATCTCCTAAATTCACGTTTCACGGGAAATAAAATCAGCTAATCACACGCATCACAAGAATACCCCTGTACGACCCTCTTTCATGTCACGAAACAAGAGGCTGGGAAATTAAAAAGTGTCCTTTAGCAATACGAAGAACCCTATCATCCTCTAACTTTGATGAACGTCAAGATAAGACAAAGAACAGCGAGGCGTAATATTGTACGTTCCCAGTTCCCTGCTGAGAATAGCGTGACGTGTATTGTCGCTTGTCTGCTTATGTAATTTTTGCTATTAAAATAAAAACGTGAGCTGACATGGGTCGCGTCAATAAATATAATCTTCGTATTACCCGCCGTTCTTATTACAGCACACGGCTACAGAGCGTTGAGGAGATCAGTCTAGATTAGCCTTGCACCGATGGAAGACCACTCAAACGAGTGTAAGCTTGGTGATAAAATCTCGATGAAGGGAGTCAGTCGAACAACGAATGAAGTTCTGGACACAAATAAGTACATGGACATCGATGAATTCATGAACGTTCTACGAGATGTAGAACTAATCACACCCTTTGGGAAGGTACAAGGAACAAGTTATACGGATGTGCACCAGGTTGATTTTCAAGATCTGCATGCGAGAGAGAAAAACTCTGGACTAGCAAGGAGAGTTATTCCCTGCACTCCAACTGTAATGCAAGTTCTAGAAATGGAGAGACGACTACGTGAGGTGGACACCGGCAAACTAGTGCCCTATTCAAAACAGAACAGTCGTGAGATCGTGGAGGACTCGGTCACTACAAACTATTTATTCTTACTGTTAAGTAGAAGAGCGACTGAATCAGACTGACATGTTGGTGTTTCTGTAAATATCGTGGACGTATGCGAAGTTTTTGCTGCTTTTCATCGATTGCATAACTTCACCATTTTGAAACATCAGGACACCGCTTGGTGAAAAACGTGGAAACGTTTTGAATTATCCAAATATTCCTGAAAGGAGAACTTCAACTGAAATTTAATATTACTCTAATGTATAGTCAGCCGGTATTTATTTTCATTGGCAAGAACGAGAAGGCATGCTTAAGATAACATTGCCGGATTGTATATATCCCGTGTGCCTTGAAAGCACATCTTTTCTTTCTTGAAAATTTCTCCCACGTAACTCTGTCATTAATTTCGTCGTGTTAATTCTGTCTTGTATACAATATTACGGCTTTTTAAGGTAAAGAAAAGTTCACTGCTAAACAAACTTGAATAAATAGTACGGTGTTACGGTGGTGCATCGATGATGCACCTGTAATATACTAGTAGTAATAAAAATCAAGATGTTACTGGATTAAAAATCCGCTATCAAATTAAACTCGAGCTCTTGAACTTGGTGCCAACTTCTACAGAGCGTCTAGTTTTGTGTTGCTTTTTGTATTGAGCCGGTTACCTTGAGCTCGACAATCTTTCGTTAGCGTATCACGCGATTTCTCACGCGTCCAAATGTGTACGTTATGTAATACGAAAAAATATCTAAAATAGTAGAAATGTTTTTATTCATCTATTGCCTAAATGCCTCCTACTAATCTTTTCAATTCATCGTTTGCCCTGAATAGCTTACTTCGCGGCAGGCAGATAGATAATTTTAATTACAAAACATCAGTTTAATTGAAAAACACCAACGGTGAATTATCATCACGTGCAGAAGTGTTTCCTGTTTTACACCTGCATCTAATTATTGCACAGACCGCAGACAAAGTTCCTTTTAATAGGATTTGTTTTCTAATTTTTAAAAATGTTATGGTCGCTGAAGTAGTTCTTCTCTTTTTGCCCTACCAGCGATTGTAGCGATGCCGCAACGCTTGTGATCTTGAACCAATGTTTTGGAGCCTGTTAATAAATTTTAAAAATTTCGAGAACGTTCAGGCGCACGTCGCGCAAGGAATAAACGAACGAGCGCATGTGGATGCACGTGACGTCTTATCACGAAAACGTGCGTAGACTGCGTCTTCCCAGAGCTCCTCGCGTTTTCCCTGGTTCGCGGGAGGCTGGGGACACTTCTTTTAAGTCAGAGACTCGACACTGGAGTGAAATCTCGAGAATTTGAACCCGATTATTATGATCAGGTTTCCTCTGGTTTTCTATCATAAAACAGATGCGTGAGAGTATCTCTTACGTAACAAAGCATCTATTATACAACCTTTGTAGCAAAGACTGTTGTTTGCCTAAGAATATTACATTTAATTTACATTAAAATAAGGTACATGTCAGAAAAGAAAATTGTACAAGCAAATTTACGGTTATGTTGTTAAATTGATCAAAAAATCAATTGCAATACATTGTCTGTTAATGTCAGCATTATACAATCACATTACTTTATATTTATCATTCGTCTATTGCGCAGATAAGTCACGCTCTCGTGAATTTGCCATAATAGCTCTACCGAATAACCTCATTTATCAGACCCTTAAAGGTTGAAGTCTAACTTCGAGTTGTAGGTAACTTATCTGACTGTTACTGGCTGTCTTGTTGCTACTCTCCCGGATGGATGGTCAGTTTGTCGAAGATATCAGGGTACCTTAACTTTTCGGGTGCTAATTTCTATCCCTGTTGGGAGGCAGGCACTGTTAGCCTGCGTAGCAGTCTTTTCCGTTTCCTTTCAGGCAGGCGGGAGTCGCGCGAGGACTCGGGGACAGAGGTGACAAAAAATTAGTGGCAGGGAGGAGGGACAGGGAAGGAAAGGAAAACCGCTAGAACATCTGTTCCGTTGAGGAGGCAGCACCGTGCACTGCAGGTTCTGGTTTTTCCCACTACGCGAGAAACCTTTAGCAGTTTCCTGCAGAGCAAATTCTAAAGAATTATCTTCGACTACGGCCATAATTGATCTGACCTCTGATCTGATTCCGCTGAATCTATTGAGAAGCTGTTGACAGTGATTGTTTTGGAGGCGCCTTTTTTACTACCCTGCTCCCGAGAAAATAATTATACCAAGAGTACCCCGCGGAGGTACTCCATTACATGGCTATATGGGTATGTGCAGCCCCAATGGGTATGTTTTTAATAGTAAGCCGCTGTGGTCTAAAAAGGGTAAAGATTTTGACAATTTCGTTCTGAGATAGGTTATGTTTTTTACCCTGGCTTGGCATCGAGTATTTGTTTTTACGCCGCAGCCTCGTTCCCAGGGCTTTTCCCTTTCCATCTTCAAGGGAAAAGACCTGGGAACGAGGTTGTTTACGCCGGGAACTAATTTTTCGGGAAATTTCTATCCCTTCTCAAATGCTCACATAAATGGAAACAATGTCTGGTTAGCTGCGGTCATATATATTATAGCCATGTACTAATTCCAGAATCCAAGATAAGGTGTGGAAAATCACAGACTTTGGTCCAGCATAGGATGCAGGTTTCATGGTTTGGGTCGCACAACCCTTCCCAAAACTTTGGGGACTTGAACCAATTCAAAGGCAGGTGGTCAGCTATTTAGGGGTTGAACCAAGGCGAGAGGAAAGAGAGACTGTTTTCTCCCGCCTGGGTCAACCTCCTACATGGCACAGGGAAAGGAAAGTTCAGGCACTTGAATAAGAGTAGCTCGAGGAAAGCCGAAACAAATTGAATGATAATAAAGATTTTCTGACATAAATTTTTAAGGGTAGGTAGGAGCGAATAATTAAATTGTTATCGACATTGTTCCGAAACGTTGGTCTGTTGGATTGTAATAATTTATTATTCCTTGCATACATACGCGTAAGACCTCCCAATTTTTCATCATTTCTTCCATAATTCTCAAAATCATTTATAGTTTATCGAGTTCAAACAAAGGAGATCATGTCGGTGCCGGTGTTTGGATATCTGATCTTAATTGGCATAGATTTTTCCAATTTTATTTCTACGTTTTCTCCTAAGTTTTAGTTTGGATTAGGGAATTATAGATAAAGTGTGGCAATGGTATAATGAGGCAACGCCATGTATCTTTCTACTAATGTATTTTTTGCTGTTGTACAATAATAAAACTATGGAAATGGCTTTATACAATATTCGGCCGTTTGCTATTTTCGTGGTGAAAAGGATTTGCAACAGTATGGACTAACAACATGCAGCTCTTCTTCTTGTTTCACACCCTGAAAGGAAAACGCCTGGCCTGCATCACAGACTCTACTTATCACCAGTATATATAGCCCCGGGGGCGCTCACATATAAAAAGTACGGGGTTGCTCATGGGAAATTTTGACAAGAACCCCTAGGAGGTACTAAGATCCTGCTTAATTTTTTTTGTCACCCTAAGGGGTACCAGTTCTAAAACAACGCTCCTGTCATATTTTTTTATGCCTAAATACCCTAACAGATAGCGCGAAAGCTTCCGCTGTGAACCCTGGGAGGATGAACCCGTACCTGAAGAAGTACTAAAACCACGTACGACGAACACCCGCGTCTTTTGTTATGTTGAAATTCCCCCCTTCAGGTATATAGCTTATTTATTTACAGAGTAAAATCAATTTTCATCCCAGCCAAGCAACGAGCATAACAACAATAGAAGTTGCTTTGGTTTGGTGATTATTTTATAAGCGGTTTTGACGTCATAGATCTCAAGAAATTTGCCATGAGGGCCCAACGAAATGTTCGATTGTAGAAGGGCCTAAAAACAATGTTAGAATATTGAGCAGCGTTCTAACTTTGCTGAACAATGCTCATTCTGTGAGCTTATTTGCTCATTTTGTGCACTCTCCATGACGCCAGAGATTCACCAAAGCTTGATTAATCTGTTAACTAACCGCAACTACAATTAACATGACTAAAAATTCCTGAAGTGAAACCCCAACTAAAAATTCATCAAAGTTTCGGGTGAAATGATTCTCCAACAAACACGCTCAAAAATGCGATTTTTAACTGGCATAGTAGACATCCAGCGTCTCAAACAGAGGTTCGGACGCGTCCAATGGGGGGTCGGGTAAGGCTTTGTCAAAGCCTTCTTTACCAACCAACCAGTAGGTAGTCACCAGGCCCTGCCTCTGTCAAAAGAAAAATCGAAGACAAATGAAAAACGGCAAAAAGATGGCAATATAAATGCAGTAAACCGCTAGCAAAAGAGAATGAAAGTGAATTCATTATAATGAAATTTTCACATTGTTTAACGATTTTTCGTCTGTGTACCTTTGTTTGACCAATGTCATGTACAGAAAACTGCAAGTTTATTTTGTTGGTAGGCTTGTAAATTGCTCTGTACGTTTGTTTCGTTTTTGAAAAGGAATGAAAAACCAGCAGTGAGATCAATGTTACACGCGATCGTTGTCAAACGTGAATTTATCATGACTCAGTATTCTAAACTGTAGAATATGTTAATTGCAAATGGTCCTTTTTAAAATTGCCAAGCCTGACCAACAAACAATTCTTCTTTACATGGCTCAAACTTAACCAAGAAACGTGTGATGTGGATACAGGTGGAGGCAATGCAGAGGTAAGGCACGCCGGGCAAGAAATTAAACAGTCCGGCATCAGCAGTGTATTGTTACCTTAATTTGAACTTGTCCTCTTTCCTCCATGTAAAAACCTCCAACTTCCATCAACCTTAAATGTGTTTCGTTACTCACATGGATACGTAAAGCTGCAGAAATATTTTAATTAAATAAAAAATTACGGTTTCGTATGATCAGTTCAGAGATGTTCGGAATTATTCGTGTAATGATTTATCTTCGGAAGGGTCTGGGTGATCCTCGGTAGTGCTAGGGAAACGTCTTATTACATTCAGCCATCGTCCTAAGGCTCTGGCGAACTTCGACCACCATCAAAGTGCTTATGATGACCGCCAGTAGTCTTCGAGTGTCTTCGCATTAACTTCGAATATCTTCGTTGTAATTTGCACGGGTGTTAGATGAAAATTGCACTTCTCTTTAGCAAATCAGAATCGAGTAATTATTTATTAAAAGTAAAGCTAAGCGTTGTATACAGGCATGGGTGTGGTCAGGTACACGGTCAATACTCACGCAAGGATGTGCTCTCCATTTTGGAAGCAATGTTGACAGCGTGTCCATAAAGACAGAACCGTGGCATGGTCACTCCAACAACCGCTGCTACCACGGGGCCTATAAAAACAAGGCAA
>Ga0126337_10000156_pt1 | contig 27402 bp, 22 predicted proteins | sample DipCmetagenome_FD_92527 | JGI IMG/M metagenome (GOLD analysis project Ga0126337, IMG submission 92527) | Coral microbial communities from La Bocana,Puerto Morelos, Mexico - Diploria C A metagenome | ecosystem: Host-associated > Invertebrates > Cnidaria > Coral | place: La Bocana,Puerto Morelos...
CCGACCCAAAGCCGGTAAATAACTTATTTATTTTTTTCTTACTGTAAGGGAGCTCAATTGTGTCACACAGCGAGCTAGCCGGGCGGAATCGCTCCGTGAGCGGGCAAGATCGAAAATTTCCGCTCGCTCCCGGAACCAATCAGACTGCAGGATTTAGAGAATTCCGCCCGCTCACAAGCCAAGAAAAAAATAAATTTGTATATGTAATAGGACTACATGCTGTCCAATTTGGAAATAATTGGACGAAAAAAATTCCGAGGACAGCCAAAATTGGACGAGGCCGTAGGCCGAGTCCAATTTGGCTGCCAGAGGATTTTTTTGAATCCAATTATTTCCAAATTGGACAAGCATGTAGTCCTCTTACTTATTAATTATATAGCTAGTGAGGAAATACAGCTCGCAAGGAAAACTATGGGAACTGTCTCTGATAAATCTTTAAAATAATTTACCGAGCTGACCTGACTGCCAGAGGAATTCTTCGTCTTCTTCATTCAAAGCGTGAGATGCATTTTTTCGCTTTCCGTAACCCTTCACTCTGACTTTCTGGTTCATATTCGCCGCCGTCTTTTTTCGAATTTCGGCAAAGAAGCGACAGAGAATTGCATCTAGCTCTTCTGGAGGGATATCTTCAAAACGTCTCGCTTCGTTAGGCTGGAGGTTCCACTCGTTGAAAACGTTCAGATACGTTTTTGTACTCTTGGCGGTGTTTGAGTTTTCGTTTCTGCTTCTAAGAGTATTAATTTCCTCTTCCTGCAACCATGGAAATCTCTCATTTGTGTTAGAACTGCTAAAGATGGAAAAACTTGGCAAATTTTCTTCACTGAATTCCTCCATGTTGTCAACAACAGTGGCGATTTTCAGTGCTGACGTTTGCTCACTGCTGATTGGTTGCTTTCACAATCCATTGTTTTTTCTCGGATTTCATTGGCTGAAACAAACTGTCCTATTTTTTTTCCAAATAGGACAGTTTCTGCATTTTTACTCAAATTCCATATTATAAACTGTCCAAATTAAATTCGAAACTGGACAGTTCTGAGAAATTAAAGGATAATAGCCGTGCTTACAATACTGGATTAACTGACTGCTATATAATTATTTTTATTATTTGAAAAAAGAAATTGTTCTTTCTTGACCATGAGTCTGGTTTAAATCTGCTACATTGCGTGAACGAAGCTGGATCGGCTCCAGGTTTCCCTTATAAAAAATTAGCATTAGGATGCGAGGAACAAAAATGAATGGTGACGAGCCAAGGAAGGAGTGGATTTCCCCAAAGCGGCAAGACGTAATTAATAAGTTTGCAAGTTTCTTTTTCTAAATTGTTTACCATAGTTATTTCACAATATTTTTTAATAGGTATTGACATTTGAACACTATTAAACACTATTTTCATTCTTTTGTCAATTTTGAGTATTGTCGGTTTTCATGTGACGTCATTTTCCAAAATTAAAAATTACCAATTCTTTCATTAGATATAACATCCCCTAAAAAGGGTTCTTCGTTTGATCATAGACGATGCTTGAATTTCCCAGTATGTGCGTTGCGTGACATTAAAATGGCGGCCCGACGTTCGGTGGAAGTGCTTCTACAAAAACGGTGAAAGCCCTTTATTTACAGACCTCTTACTAATCGAGTTCGAGGTCCGTACTGAGAGTTATGGACCGAGTTTTCTCCACTCGGATCTATGGCCTAAGCGCGAAGCGCGCCGGCCATATATCCGAGCGAAAAAACGAGGATCCGTAACGTACAGACCGAGAAAACGAGGTTAGTAAGATATTTATTATATCTCTGGGTTCAAAGAGATGGGGAAGATTTCAATCAAGCGGAACGGCAATTGATGATTGACGCGCGCCAAATCCCAAACGTGAGGAAAGTTTGGGTTATATGTTTCTGTGTCAGTTGTTCGTTTTCTTCGTTAGTGTACTCTTCCTTTAACTATGTTTCAAAGTTTTCTTTAAGAGACATTTTGCATGGCGACTAAAACAAACTTTTTTGAATTGACTAATCACAGCGCGCGTACTAACTGAGAGCTATAATAATAAATCTGAGTATTTTCTGATCACAGTAATTTTTTCACTTCAGGAATGTTTCAGCAAGTTGGTAACTTTGTTGTTGAGAGCGCAGGAAAGCACAAACTTGTCTTAGATGACGCAGTTATTTGGCCTAACGACGCTTCTGCACCTTCCTCAAATGTGCTGAAATGTAGGTCTTGTGATGAACAATGCTATAACGGTAAGAAGAAAGTAGATAGAGTTAAAAAACTGGGAAGTAATACAAGAAACACGAGAGACTGTCTTTCACTAACATCGAGAAGAAATCTGAAAATAAGTGGCGCATTGCAGCAAAATGAGCAAAGTAGCAAGTAACTATCACACACGAGATGGCGTGTTTTACCTTATTTTCAAAGCACCAAGAAGAGAGTCGGAAATACGTCAGCGCTGCATTTCTCAAAAACTATCCCCCGAGGTTGTTGGAATTAATTTTAATGGATCATGATGGACGACTGACACTGGCTGAGGTGATAAGATTATAACTTAATCGGAAATTACTGCTGACGTACAAATGGCATCAGATACGGCCTTGAGTATTTTCTGCAATCTTGTAATTTCATTTTACGAGCTTTTCATGGGATCATATCGTTTTAGGTTATAGTGGAGTTGAACAATACTACTATTGATTTCGAAACGTCTTTAAATCATTCACTGACTTGTACAATAATTACGATATTCGAATTATTGTTCCTGAAAAGACAAGAGCGGGCATTACTTAACGCACCTCATTTATTTTCCTTTGATAATACTAGAAGAAAGCGCCAAATGGAGGAAAGACTTAAAAACGAATTTAATAAAATTTTAGAAAATTGCTAAATCTTTATTTAACATATAGATTATTACTCGTTTCCAATCTCTTTATTGTAATGTGTTGGTTAAAGTGGAGATGGTCAATTTGTATGTTACAAAATATGTTTCGAGATGAATAAGATGAAAACACGATTGCTATTCAAATTCGTTTTCTATTCATATACAACTTCATAAAAGTTTTATAACATGGTAGTTCGAAATATATTTCACTCTTCGAGCCACGACAGTCGTCCGTCATATTTCAGTTATTCATTTACGGGAATATATTAGCTGTTTATGATGTGCCATATGCCCATAATTTCCTTAATTATTATTTTTGAGTACGAAATGTGAATTTGGTAATCGTGTGCCCCCATCAAGGGCTGATTAAAAAGTGTTTGTATTACAACCAACTTCAAAGCAAGCGAAAGATGGTTACCCCGGAGGGCTTCTTTCAGTGTTTTGTGCGTCATAAGAAAATTAAATTTCACCTGATTTATACACGCTATAGAGACACAACTCACTGTGGTTATAACTCAAATGTCAGCACAGTTTAAATCACTTAGAGGTTCTCAGCAAACATGAATGGCTCATTAACGTTCACAGCCAGTTTTCTGATTTTTGCTGAAACATTTCTAACCGTGTTCTCCTGTTCTGTACTACCAGAGGGAAATTTAACCATCGGGCTGATTCTTCCATACCGCCGCACGGCTGGCGGCAGTCGAGGTCTCCGAGGCATTCATTACGCTTCTGCCATAACTATCGCGGTGGACAACATCAATAAAGATCCAAATCTTCTGCCTGGAATTCGCCTCAGCTTTATTTGGAATGATTCTGAGTGTACAGAAGAGAAATCGATCCAAGCGTTCTTAAGTCAATGGGAGAGGAGCGTTGATGGCTTTATTGGGTTTGGTTGCAACTGTCACACTCAAGCTCGACTGGCTGCGGCCTTGAATTTGCCTGTGGTCTCCCATGTAAGTACAAATATTTTTCTGGACTAGATCCTCACGGAACGGTCAAACATTTTCTAATCTAAACCCTTTCCTATCGCAGTTTTCGATTACATTACTGAGCGTTCTGCTTTTCGTATGCCAGATATATGATTAGGGACTTAAATGCAAACTGCTACAAAACAGCTTATGTTTTGGTTTGGATTCCTAAGATTCGATGAAGTTAAAATTTCCATCTCTAAAATGTATCTTACAAAGGTCTTAAGACATGAATGGGTACTGAGAATATGCCGGAGCAAAAGCAAGACAGGTCCAGGCATTTTAATTTCACAATTTTCTTAGCAGCGTTCCTCCCAAAGATGCCCCAAGAAAAGTGACAGAGGTGCTAAAATTCATACGACTTGTGGCTTATGAAGGGAAATTTTGCCAGCTAAAATGTTTTAAACGTTTTAACAGTTTTTGAGATGTATGTTAATTAAAAGAACTTTCTCATAAACGTAGCGAATGATTTGAACTTCGATCATGAATATGAGGCATCCGCACGCCAAAAAAATAAAAATGGGCTACTAATATTGAAAAAAAAGTTTGCATATAAAATTTTTTAACTCCATTCCGGTGTTTTGTTTTCTATCACCAAAACGAGGAAATGGTTTGAAAATTAGACACGACAACACCGCTAGGGAATGTTAATATCTCTATTTGTATTAAGTATTTTTTTTAGCACTGGGAAGGCCAATATCAGTCTGAACGTCTATTAAAATTTTAGCAAGCTCAGAACAGTTTCCAACGGGAGATTGAGGGATTTTTCCTTTAAAGCTAAAAAAAATAACATGTAAATTCAAGTTGTCTGCCGTTTTAATGTCTGACCAAGCTGCAAGAATCAACTGCCTGCTATTTTTGTTAGGATGGTTTGTTTACGAAATATTTAACCAGTCAAGAAAAGCATAAATGAAGCAGCTGTTCAAAGACCATTCAGTGATTCGTAGGCTAAACAGTCAGTTGGTATTGCATTTTAGAAAATTAATTATCTTATATTCAGATTGCATATTAATGAAAAAAGAACCAGAGAAGATTTTGATGCTTTTTTTTCTCGCTTATCAGTGTAAACCATACTAATTATAAATTTCTTTAGCCATGCGTAGAGGTGAAGAAAATTCCCTTATATCCTGGCAAAATCAAACGGATTCATACAACAACCTTCTATAATTCAACTTTATATAAAATCAACTTTGAAAATACGTATTTTGCATTGCTTGAAAAGAGCAGAGCTGAATACATTCCCTACATGACATTTCCGCTTCCGACCCATTGTTGTATATTTCACAACATTAATGAATTGTGATTTTGGCCTTCCTCCACCAAGCTATGTACATCGGACGAGGTTTCCAACAAAGAGCTTTATCCGACCTTCGCAAGGACAATCTTTGACGATAACAGTATTGCTCCATCAGTTTTGGCCATTCTGGACCATTTCGACTGGAACCTAGTGGGAATTATAAGCGAAAACGAGGAGGGCTGGGAACGAAGAGGAGACTTCCTGGATTCGTTCTTGAAATCTGAAGGAAAAACTGTGTCAATGCATGGAAAGGTTCAGTATGTTTTATTGTACCACGCGAAAGAAGAGTACAGCCAACATTATGAACAAGTGATGAGAGAAATGAAGGACAAAGCTAGAAGTAAGTATTTATTCATATTTTTTCTTACATCGCCGGTTTAATTACATTTACGAACAACATGTAGCTGCACCCCCAACGTGTGATTAATTTAAATCGAAACTTACCTTTTCCATCTTGAGGTCTTGAGTGAAAGAAAGAGTGATGATGTATGATCCGTAAAATTTGTTGTCGTTGGTCAATAAGCGTGACAAACAATCCTACAGCAGCTGTTTAGAGAAAGGCTTTATTGTCAAAGAATACTGAAAGAGTACGCAACAATGCCGAAAGAATTATACCTAGTGTTAAATTCCCAACGGCTGATAGAATTTCCCGGTATTTAAGACTGTAAAAATAAAAAAAAAGAAATGAATAATTTCATTTGTGATTTCTTCTTCCTTAGCGGCGTGATCAAACACAACAGTAAACCACCACACCACCACTACCCATTATATCTTCTCGTGACCTCTGTATACAGTTGGGAAAAATGGGTTGTCGATAACTACAGAACTCCCTCCCCCTCACTAATCATGTCAGTGTCTGGACAAGGGAAACCAGCAGGGAGTGGAGGGTGGGGCATATCTCCCGGGGAAAGGCAGGCGAATTTGTCCAAGGTTTTCGACAATGCATTTCAAACCAAGCTGTGTTTTTGTCTTCTTCAGTTATTATATTCGCCATGGAAAGGCGCCTGGTGCGCGAGGGAATGTACTACGCGTCTAAACTAGGAATGAACAATGGAGATTACGCCTTTATCGCTTTCGAACTTGACCCAGTCCTGGTTCAGAGATATGTAGGAAGTCCAGATAAGTTTTTTAGTGGGCAGTTTAAGGCAACAAAGACTTTAAACGATGAAGAGAAGAAGGAATTTGACAAGGCCTATAAATCGATGCTGGTTATGACCTCTAACATTCAGCAGATTGGAAAATATAACAACTTTACTATTGAAATGAAGCACAGGATGTCGCAGCCCCCTTTCTGCAGTGATGCCTACGATGGATTCAACACATTCAATAATATCTCAATTCCTAAATTTATAAGAGAGGTAAATATTAATAAGGTTGTCCATAGGTGGAAAATTGATTTTAACATTGAAAATCAGTCCAGTTACTTGAAAAGTGCCGCTTGATTTAGACATGTTAAGGCTTTGAAAAAAGGGAGATTTTTTTTCCAAAAAGGTTTTTACTAGGTAGGCGTTTCTTTATTAATTATTCCTTACTAACCGAGCGCAAAGTTCGCATTAACGAATGTTGGCCCGAGGTCGTGGCGATACCGACCTAAAGCACAGCGAGTTCCGAACAAAAACGACCGAGGGCAAATTTTCCTTAGGACGGGTCAAGCACGCTAGCTTGGTTAGTAGTTGATTTAATGCCAATCATGCAAAATTTTAAATTTTCCGCTTCTCGAAAACAAAAGAAAGCTCAGGATGGGAACGGTTCGCTAAGCAAAATCATGAACAAGAAAAAAAACAATCAAAATCCTCGGATTTTCCTAGAATGCTACCTTGTCATATAATATGTATTTATTGACTTTGCGGGAGTGCCGAGCTTAAAAATATTTGGCTCAAAGTCGGACGTATAGGCTGAGAGTTTTGCGTCGGACAGTTCGCCAGTTTAGTAAAATTCGCCTTCAGAACGCTCACTCTAATCCATAACTCATCGGTAGAAGAAAACAAAGTTCTGCAGCAACAAAATTGTTCCTGTCATTAATTCGCATGATTTTGCAAGGCTGTAAGTGCTTATAGAAGAACCTTCTTTCTTGTGCGTTTCTGAGGAAAAAGTACGCGGAGTCGCACACGGTTCATGTGTTAAGTAACAGTAATTGGACCGAGTGGAATACATTTCAGGGAGTAATCTCAAAATTGGACGAACGTGAAGCGCAAGGCCGGTTTGAAATAGTCCTCTTTCGATATATTGAGATCCAGCCTAAAAGAATATATCTCAGCACGAGGCTCTGGGGAATAACTACAGAGTTTGTACGGTTTTGTTTCCCAGAGCCTCGTACTGAGGTCTAATTGTGTTAGCTGTAATATGTCGAAATTGGTCCATTACATCCGGGACGAAAATGAAAAGGAACGTGAATTACAGCATTTGGGAATACGTTTCCTCGAAAGGTTGCCCTGTTTTCTGGAAATTCCCGAAAAAATTATTCCACTCGTCACTGAAGATTTTCAGAAGTTCAATCCGAAATTTTGGATGCATATAAAGCACCCTCGAGCTCCATCTCCTTTCAGTGGCTCGTCTCTGATTTACCTTTCTCTGTCCCTTTGCTAGGCCCCAATAGAGACGGCCTTCCTGTACGATGCAACATATCTGTATGCTATTGGAGTCAACAAGACACTTGCTGAGGGAAAAAGCGCTACAGATGGCAGAGCAGTGATGAAAAATATTTATGGGCATGCGTATTCCAGTAAGAGAGGCATCTGAGGAGAAATTAATAACCTAAAAACTGATTTCACTGTAAACTGACACTTTTTTGTTCTTCTTTCTTTTGAGGTATTCTTGGCTTTGATATATTGCTTGATAAAAACGGAGATGTTCAACACAATCTTACTGTGATGGCCTTTGATGAGGACAATGGTAAGATAGTCCTTATGACTCTTGGAGGAGCTAAGTACGTTACAGTTAGCGCATCCTTGACGTCAGTTACAAACCCTCTCTTACCTTGGTTCTATGACTTCTCTTACTATTGTTTTCTTGTTATATAGGTGAACTCTACTTTGACAACAAAGGGATGTTTAGTATAGAGGAAAAAATTAACGGCACAGAGATAAAATTCCAGCTGTATCGTAATGCTACCATCTCGTGGATTAAAGGAGCACCGCCAGTTGATGCCCCGGAGTGCGGTTTTCAAAACGAAAAGTGCGTTGAGGAGGAGACTCCAAAGTTAAGTAAGTTTAACAGCCACTCAACAGCTCCCAATCAACCATTGCCAACTTTTTTTCGCTTGCTTCCCGAAGTCAAGTCAAGTCAAGTTAATAAAATCGTTTGATTATTGAAATGATGTCATTAAAAGACACCAAAACCGAAGGAAACGGTTCATTAAATTGTTTTTTTTTTTTGGCATTCTATGACGCCATTTCTATATTAAATACTATAGAAAAAATGCGTTTAACACCGAGAAAAAATCACGTTTGTATGGCTTGCGTAACGTTCTTCTTGAGGTCTATAATTCTTCGACTGTGTAGTTCTTAACCAACTGGCGCACGAGAATTCTGTCAGAATTTTGCCGTGAAAATTTACACCGATTTGACAGAGACCAACTGGAAAAAAAAAGAAAAACAAAACCACAAGCCAAAAAGACAAGGGAAGTCATTTTCTGAAGCCAAAAGAGGATCAAGTGTATTTTTAAAACCAACCGCGAGCGCATTTGGATAAGTGTATTTTTGTGATAATTATCATGGTAGACAGAGAAATTGTAAAACGAACTTGGAAACTATAATTAAACAATGAGTTAGTTGCTACTGGTAACATACATGTATACTATTTTTTTATGAAGCGGTGGCAGAGATTGTGTCTATCTGTCTTGGCTGCTTTGTTGTTGTCATTCTGTTTGGTGGAGTCATCTTTTATAGGTACGTTTTTCGGCCACGGACACGAGATCCAAGAGGCCAGCACTTCTGACAGTAACTCATGAGATAGCTAGATATAACATACTTCATCGAGATGGGGGGAGCCTACGAAAACTGCTGTCCTTCTTAGCAGAGGCTAGGACGGGGCCGGGGATAGGGAGTGGTGGGTGGAAGGAACAGCGAGTTATTATCTGACGTAGCCGGCTAAAGCTCTCATTTCATGCTTGGTACTTACTTCGGGTGAATCATAATTCCAACGGATATTAGACAAAATGAAAAACAACCGATGGAAAATATTTCTGAAATTAACAGAAATCTATACCGATAAGTATGAAACGTAATTGTAAGTGACTCCCTTCTGGAGTAGCTTTTGAAATAGTACTTTCCATAGCCAAGTAAAGGGGCGCTTTTGATGAATTCTATACAAATTCGCAGCTTGAAATTATGCTGTCAACAGAATCTTAGAAGTTACTGAAATTAAATGTTGCATCTCAATTATATATCGTTTCTGGCACACTGTTTGAGCTCTAGCTAGAAATTACTTTAAAAACCAAAATATTTTCCTTGACAGGAAGCAGAAATTTGAGAAGGAATTAGCGAATAATTTATGGCGAGTGAATTACAGCGAAATATCCCTGCGGACCAAAGGAAGACAGCCAGGATCCCTGCGGAGCCAGGTACAATGCATTGTTCTCTAATTCGTCATGATTCAGTTTTCAGTTTTTTTTTCAATTTCAGTTTTCTCTATTCGTTTTCGCTCAGTTGATCTTGATCGATTGGCCGACCAAGGATGCACAGTTCATAACATTGTTCTATTAGTACAATTTTAATACTATTCGACTTTCTGAGGTTGAGTCCGAGCGGGGAGAAGATTTTGCTTTTACCACGCTGGAGCCGTGCACTATGACGTCGAGGCAAATTTTACCTCTTAACCATTTAATAAGCTTATATGATTTATGTAACAGAAACTTGTAATTTTTCTTTTTTTCTAGGTTAGCCTGGTTTCCACTGATAGCTTTGATAACATTAATCAACGCCAACTCTTCACACTGGTTGGTTATTGGAGGGTGAGTCTCATAATCACTGCACTGTGAACTAACAAGTAAAAAAAAAACAATCAAAAATTTAGTCAGTCACGTGTCGAGCTTCGGGAATTGATGGCTAAGGAGCGAAACGTATCAAAAAGTATAATAGGTCCGCAACTCCAGGAATGCCGCGCTCCGGAGCCGATGAGCCAATCAAAACTTAAAGCCAAGACACACGACTAGCAGTTAAAGGTTTTTAACTGGCTAACAGTCGATGACCTGTTTTTCTCAGTCCAATACAGTTGCTATAAAGAAAGTCGACAAGAGAAACATTGAACTCACAAGGGAGATTAGAATGGAGCTTAAACAAGTGAGTGTTAAATAACGTAACATGACATGACATAGGTGTTCAGATTATTTCTGTTATTAACGATGCGTACAAAAAGAGTACTGATAACAATTGCGGATTCGTACTTTTTACATAAACAAGGATGGATGCAACCGAAGAAATTGAAGACGGATTAAGAATGGTGAGTCAGTTTAATCAAAGTAATCATCACAACTCAACAATTTCATCCTTTTTTAGATGCGTGATGTCCGTCATGATAACTTGGCGCAGTTTATGGGGGCATGCGTGGACAATCCCAACATCTGCATTTTGTTCCAGTACTGTCCAAAAGGCAGCTTACAGGTAATTCATTTCACACCTTTGAAAACAAAGGCCGTATCATATATCTGTACTACTAGCCCAGAGTGCGTGCGCATGCGTGCGACAAATTGCCGTTTGATGAAGTTGCAGCTATGGACAGTTGTTTCGTCCTAGTTTTAGCTTTAAATTGGTGTATATAATCCAGCATTTGGATGGAAATTAAAACAATTTTCCGTTAAGCAACAGTCAGTAACTTTGTAATGCATTAAACATTTCTATTCTAGGATATTCTTGAAAATGAGGATGTTAAACTGGACACCATGTTTGTGACGTCACTAGTAACGGACATTGTTAAGGTGATCATTGTTTGTCAGTGATCTTTTGCAAATGCTTGAAACACGTTCCAAACTGATGAAGAAACCGAATATATCCTTGTTTACCTTTTTATTTTCTAGGGAATGGCTTATCTTCACAGTACAGAAATAAAATCGCACGGAATTCTAAAATCGTCAAACTGTGTGGTCGATGGCCGCTGGGTGCTGAAGATTACAGATTACGGGCTCACTAAGTTCAAAGCAAATCAAGCTGAGAGGGAAGAAGGGGATTACGCCAAATTTTATCGTGAGTCCATGATAACAGTTAATTACTAGAGGCCTTGAAAGCCTTGAAAGTCTCGTCTTTTTCTCGTCATCTAAGGTTCTCTACTCGAGCAATAGTCAGTAAACTGTCAACAACCAGCCGAGTGTAAAATTTGATGCAATCCTGTATACTAATTAATTGCAGAGGTGTTCATTAACAAGTTTGGTTTAAAGACACTATTTTTAAGCAAGGGAAAAAGATAGTCCTTATGCGTCCAATGGCGCGATGATGATGATGATGAGGATAATTTTTAAGCGTCGTTACAATGCGCGATTGAGAGCCAACAAATGGAATTAGATCCGGTTTGTTTTCACGATTTGTTAGTTTCACTTGCATGCAGCCGAGCGAATTCTGGTTCACGTTGAGCCCACTTCGGGTGGAAAAATTGTTCATATCATTACCTGAGCAGCTTATCCCTGAAATCGACATGATTTAACTTCTTCTGTTGCCTTCTTTGTTGTCGTCTCCTTTAGCAAACTTGACTTTGTTTCTACAGGCATGTTATGGACAGCACCCGAACTACTGCGTTTGGCGATACAAGAGCAGGGTCAAGGGACACAGAAAGGCGATGTTTACAGCTTTGCCATTATATGCCAGGAAATGCTGACTCGTTCGGGTCCATTTGACATGTCCTATTACCATTCTGAACCAAAAGGTACTGTCGGGGTGCTTTTATTAATAACCTTTTTAGCGTTCTCTAAGCTCAACTTGATTGTCAGAGCAGAGACGTCCTTGGCCTTACGCTCGCCGTTACTTGGTTGAATTGGAGGCTTTGACCAGACGTTTTTGGCGTCTGACGCGCCAACGTTTGTCGTGTTTCATTTTCGGTTGGACTGTTGTTTCTACCAAAATATGGAAAAGAAATGAAATATAACGCGAAGATGATGTCATCGTGCAAAATCATGTATGAAGTTTTAAGGGAGGCGGCTTCTTAACTACAGGGATTGTCGAAAGCAATATTTAGAGAAAAGCTATTTTTTTAAGTGTTTTGCAGTGCTAAATGGTGAATACGAGGAAACTTTTGCGGGTGCTACTTGTGCAACTCCAAAATCGCGCGTTAGAATTTTAAATTCCTACCCACTTCTAATGTAATGATAAACTAGATATAATTTTTTTGTCCTCGGCAATTTTTTCCACAATCCTAGAAATTGTCCAGCGAGTGATGATACAAGAGTGCCCTCCGTTTCGCCCAAAGCTTAGCAACATCGCGAAACAGTACGATGTCCCCGGCCTAGTACAAATAACAGAAAAATGTTGGAATGAACAGCCCGATGCTAGACCTGACTTTGAAGATTTAAAGCGACAGATCCGAAAGATGTCTGTCGGAAGGTAACGCTTATATGTCTTAGAAGTGTGCCTTAGTATTGTTTTAATCATCAGCCCGTAAACCCATTGATTGAGCAGCATACACCTGCTCTAGTCCTCTTACAGAAGACAATTGCTCTAGGAGTCCTGACTAAAATACAAAACCATGCGCCGCCAAACAACCGTGATATACGTTTAAAAATACGACCATCCAACCTTTAAACTCTGTATGTCAATTATAATTGGGCCGTCGGTGCCACAGTCAATCTTGTGGTGAATTAAAGAGTCCAGCTTCCTGTTACACTCACTAAGGTTTGCATTATTCCCGGCTCTATTGCACTAAAGAAGAATGGCACTTTTGAATGATGTTGCTATGGTGCCTGTTTGCAGGCAAACGAACATAATGGACAACATGGTGAATATGTTGGAAAAGTACGCGAACAACCTTGAAAGCTTAGTTGAGGAAAGAACATCGCAATTGGCAGAGGAAAAAAGAAAAACTGACAATTTGCTTCACAGAATGCTTCCTCCGTAAGTTTGATATACATAAGATCATTTATGTGCTCTGTGAATGGCGGGTTTCTAGTTGCCCCCGCAGGGCTTTGGCCCAGAGGCCAAAATGCGAGGAGGCATCCTATTTCTAGTTTAAATAAGCCGTTATGTTTACCGAGCAAAGGTGCTTTATCCAAGGAACCTCAGTTTCCATCAAAGTGTGACTAAATGTACTGCCAAATGCTAAAGGAACCTGAGGCGTTGTGTTGTTCCAGCAACCCTTCAAGATAGCACGACGGAAATAGCACACTCACTTCATGATACGGAAACAAGGTTATGCCTCGATAGGGGGGGGGGGGTTCTTAGCTCTTGACCATACTTCATCTTTCCTGTTTATTTTTAGATCTGTTGCACGTGATCTAGTTCAAGGAAAAAGTGTTGTGCCTGAAAAATTCGACGAGGTATCGATATTCTTCAGTGATATCGTCGGATTTACATCTCTGTCTTCGGAAAGCACACCTTTCCAGGTAGGATGTGACGCCCCGTTTGTCACTATAGGCTCTAAATTACTGATGCCATGCATTTGAACAACTGGGTTAGATTTGGTGTAAATACAAATAAATAACTTTATTAAAATATACAGAGAAGAAACCACAACAGCTTTATTCGGTTTTCATGAGGATCCTCTACCGTAGTCGAATTGGATTTTTTTGTAGGGAGGAAAACCGGAAAATCCTAAAAGAAGCTCTTGAAACAAGGCGAGAACCAACCACAAACTCAATCCACATATAGCTTCCCCAGACCGGAATCGAACCCAGGCCACATTTGTGGGAGGCGAGTGCTCTCACCACTGCGCAATCCCTACTCTCCAAATTTTATTTGCCCAGGAAGAACAGATTTCTTTCATGATTAGAGTTAGCAGATGTTTTGCTCATTTCCTTCTGCATACAAACAATACTTAACGTTACAATGACTAGTTCGTATACTTTGTTACAATAACTCTCTTACAATACTACACATTAGTTACAACATAATCAGGATTTAAGAAGAACATACAGAAGGAGGTACGAATTCTCGCATTCATCACACTTTAACAGTCGGAATGCATTGGATTTAACCAGAGTGCGGTGTGCTAGTTTTAAAAGAGTGCATTGCGCCATGAGCAACACGAGGATTTCACTTGGATTCTAGCGAGAAAAGTTTAATAGGGTCTCTTGTCTTTCCGTCCCCTGGATCCCCCCCTGGAGCAAGAGAGAGCGGGAAGATGTGAGACCCTGAACGCTGTTGTAAATCATTAGACACTTTTTTTGTCGTGATCTCTTGTCACACCTCGCCATTTCTGCGTCACCATGCATGAGGTTGACGCATACAAGGGCAGATCTTCCCACGATTTGACACTACTTTAAGAAATAAATGTTATTGCAAGTCTTGGAACGCACAAGTAAAAACACAAATTTAGCTGCTTTCATAAACTAGCTACGAGGAGCTGACGGTAGGAGTTCGGAGACGTCTTCTTCTGGTATCTTATGTTGTATTTTTGTATCATGTTCAGGTTGTTGACCTTTTAAATGATCTGTACACTTTGTTTGATGACATCATCGGAAATTATGACGTATATAAGGTAGGTGCATAAGAATTCGTGGTATATGTTACGCTTGGTACTTCTACGTAAAATATTTCAGTAAGGATAAGAAAAGGGATTCCAACAGTATGTGGGATGACCGATATGCGATAGTTTTGATTCTCAATCAGGAAATATTTTCCAAGTAACTTGTATCATTAACTGATATACATCTTTTTCGAAATTGTATTTCCGTTCAATAGAGAATTTGTTGTATTAATTCTGTATGGAGAATGCAAGGGGTTGATATACATTTCTTCCGCAGGCTTTATTTAAATAACTTCCCATTCATTTCCTGCTAGGTGGAGACAATTGGCGACGCTTACATGGTTGTATCAGGGCTGCCTATCAGAAACGGTCACCAACACGCTGGGGAGATAGCCAGCATGGCACTACACATGCGCGCAGAGATTTACAACTTTAAAATACGCCACAGACCGATGGAACAGCTAAAACTTAGGATTGGAATGCATAGCGGTAAGTAGAAATCAGTCAAGTAACGCGGTGAAAACTTTGCGGTATCTTTGAATCAAGTTACCTCGGAAATTCCGCAACACATTTATGTTGAGGATAGTACTTTCTGAATTTTAGTGAACTAGTTTTCGAAATCGGAAGATTAATTTCGTTATATGCCAAGTTCTGTTCTTACCGAACTAAGATGTAATCACTTATGATACAATGAAGAGTCACATTCCATAGCGGATTGATAATCGCAGTTCAGATGTACACAGCTTGAGCAGCTGTAAGATTAAACTGAAGAAAAACCAGGCTTAAACGAGGTAATTCGAATCCAGGACCTCTTCGATACCGGTGCAGTGCTCTAACTAGGGGCTGGTGACGTTGGGAGTTCATTATATACCCGTAGAAGGTGAAGATGCAAGTGGGCATATGATCTATAAAGAATATTACGTGGCCGCGCGGAGAAACCCTCTGCGGGTATTGAAATTTCGAATCAGTCCAAGAGGCCATCTTATGTTCTATTTATTACACAAACCATTTAACTTTAGCTGTGAAAAGCGTAACCATAGCAACAGTTATCTTTTCACACGTGAAGATAACATGTTATTTTCACGTTTGAAGATGGCCATCGATCAAACCAGGAACATGGCACATACCTGAACTTCGATCAATTATAATAATTATGAGAAAAATATGTGTAAAATTAAGTTTTAACGAATAAAATATACCAAACAAAACTGGTATCAGCTCCGAATATAAAGAAAACAACAAAAACATAACAAAAAAAAAACGCAAAAGAAGAAAAATGAAATTGACTGCAATTAGTGAAAGTTTAGTAGATTTTAACACCAATAATCTTCAGAAACAAAAAAGCCACGTGGCGGGAAAGAGGAGGAGACTACACTCATTGTGGTCAGTTGAATGAATACCCAACGCTCCTTTCTCCTCCCCTACCCCCAAAAATCTTTTACATATTTTTCTCATAATTATTATATTTTGCTTTCGCTACACAACCGAACACACTCAAAGGTTGAGGCATGGGCGTGTTGGTCAGCCAGGCCCAAGAGATGTTCTATTTGCGACAATAAGCTTACAACAAAGTGGATAGGAGATACATAAATTAGCCTCCCACATGCGCATAAGCTATACACGTAGACCCCCAAAAACCTCTTCTTAGGAAAAATAGGGACAGTGTACACCCGACCAAATGCAAATGACATATAAGCATCACGGAATGAAGAAAATGGCGCTAATAAAAATAAAAAAAAAACTTTTGGGAAAGTGCTAGTGGCAAGGCTGATCGTAGAATGTCACAAGTTGCTCAACCGTCCCTTTTTACAAACGTACAACCCGTGAACCTTCGCGTACTACTCTACCTAGTTCTCCGTTCCGTGTCGGCGAAAAGATAATTTATGTCAATACCGATTATCACAAATTACATAATTATTCCATGTTTTGGGATGTTCCGGAATGTTCCGGAATATTCCGGGATGTTCCATGTTCCTGGTTTTATCCACGGCATTTGAAGATATCATGTTTTCGCGCGAAAAATCAGCTGGTATCTCATTGGTGTTAATATAATTCATAGAGTCACGTGGATACTTTTACATTCGCTGTATTTAAAACATTTGGTGATGATTGGGCTTGTTTTCTAATACCATCTCAACAGGTCCTTGTGTTGCTGGCGTGGTTGGTAACACTATGCCTCGATACTGTCTGTTTGGTGACACTGTCAATACCGCTTCACGAATGGAATCAAACGGGGAAGGTAAGTGTTGTGAGCTTATCCTAACTTCAGTTCACCTCAGAGCGTGCATAAGTCCCCTGTTTTCAGCCAATTGCTGCTGGTTACACCGCATTTATGCTTTCTCGCACTCAGCACCATTTTTATGCCTTCCCACGCTCAGTACCGGCAGTTACAGGTTTTCCCGCGCCCGACACCAGTTTATGACTTTCCCGCGCACAGCACCAGTTCAAGGTTTCCCCACTCACGCCAGTTTCAGACTTTTCCGCGTTCAGTACCAATATAATATCGGGTTTTCCCGCGCTCAGCACCAGTTTCAGGTGCCAGTTTCATGCCTTTCCATGATGGGCGCAGTTTCAGGTTTGTTCGCGATCAGCAACAAAGTGAGTTTATGTTCTGTTGCAACTCTTGATAATGGTTGGTCCTGACTGGCTTTTTGTATTAACATGACGATTAGGTCTGAGCTTCAATTAAGTTAAGTTTCGTTAACTCTTTTAATGTGAGACTGCATTGTTTTCAGCACTTAAGATTCACATAAGTCCAGAGACCAAGGAACTCTTGGAACGTCTTGGAGGCTATCACATTCAAACAAGGGGAGAAGTCTTCCTTAAGGTAAAATTTTCTATCTCTTTAAAAGCTTTACTATAAGCAGGACAATAGCATCATAAATTTCTAAGCTTCTAAACATGTGTGAAATGAAACATACTGAATTCAAAAACCCACAGTTTGCCTCCAGCGTGAATTTAACTCACCGTTGTTTATATTTCAACTTTTTACCTGACGACGAGCAGCTATTATGTTGACCATAGCAATCAAAAACTGGCCTTAAGTCGCACAGCAACGTTCGTCACATGTACATGTAGATTTGATTCGCCTACTTCCCCCCCCCCTCCCCCACCATCAAAAACGTTAAAGTCCTTATACGACGACCCCACCAATGAGGTTAAGATTTTTTCCTATTGCGATTAAGATTGACGGCTGTCTTAATTATGATTGACAGCAGTTGTGAATTGATGTTTGAAGATCGTTGCACTTTCGGTAATTTTAAAAACCGCCACAAATTTTCCAGGGGAAAGGCACTTGGATAACATTCTGGCTTGAAGGATCAGACATGGCGCCGAGAACTCATGGACTAAATAAAGACAAACTCAAATCGCCGCAACAAACCAAACGACGCCAGAGCCGAGGCTGGAAAATTGTTAAGGAGCTACTTCCAAAACTTGCTAACCAATCAACAAACGGTGTTCTTTCACCTGTAAAGACGCGTCCTTCACCAAAGCGATACGTTCAGCTTCCGCCAATAACATCTTGAAGTTTTATCCGGGACAACTATTAAAAGGCACACTTTACGACTCGTGTCCAGTCCTAGACGTGTCGACACGTCGCCGATCATACAGTTCTACTCAATACGGTAGTGAATAAAATTAATGTGTGAAATCCGAATGTCGGAGGAATGTCTCCGTGACTTCAACGAATCGGATTTTTTCTATATGATGAACAGAATAAAGGAGAAGATATTTCCTGCGATAGAGAGGAACTAGTAGATGCCATTTCTGGTGATCATCTGTCCATCTCGCCGGGAAAGCCCAAATCTGCCCGTATTTCAAATACATCGTGAAAAGTTATCATGGATTCCAGATTGTGCTTTGCTAACACACGCGTGTCATGCACTTTCCACGCGATAATTCGCGATCCACTTTTGACGAATGCACGCGGATACAAGTAACAATTGGAAAGCGTTTGTTTTTCTGCCCTTGTTGCTTAATATTTATACAAGACATGCGAAATCTATGTATGTTAGCGTCCAGAGCAATCAATGCAATCATTGCAATAACATTAAACACTTCATTGTCATTGTCGAGAAAATAGGAAAATGTTACCATTAATAACAAGTAAGGCCCCTTCAAGTTATGTCGGAAACAGTGAATCACTGAATTATTCAGGTTTGCCAGCCGTCAGGTTCCAACCCGTAAATGAGGAGTGACTTAAATCCGCTGTTAAACGTAGCTTCAGTTAGATCAAACCGCGATAAGAAAGTAAAGTCATCATGGGCTTATTATGAGATAAACTTAATATGAGGTTGACAAAGTTGTCGAAAATGTCAGAAAGTAGCTGGTTTACTAACATATGCTGGCCTTTATGGCAGCTCATTTGGATCCTGAAAAACGGAGGTATGTTTTTCATGTTTTCTCAACCAACCAAGCAAAACAATACGAATAATTTGCTCCAACAAAAGATCGCCTACCAAGAAATAAAACACAAACTGCGGTGATAAAGATGACAATAAAACGCATGTTGGAAAACAAAGTTCATTTACTTGACGTTTCGTATGTTTCGACATACATCTTCAGAAATGACTGTTAGGAATAGAACTAACAACTAAATTTAAATTTAAAATAAGTATCTAATAACAATAACAATGACAGAAGCTGAGAAAAAATTTGCATATACAAGATGCAAACTAATAAAGATAAGTCTTTTCGCTATTAACAATATCATTTAGGGTGGGTTTCAATTCCCTTATTAGTAGAGTCTCCTTTATCTTGCAATGTGTATTTCAAAGTGGTCCCATTTTAAGTTGTGACCAGTTGACGTGACGTGAGTCAGCAATAGCAGAAACATGAGAGCTGCTCGTGATCGCTTAATAAAAATGTTCCGTTTTTCTGTCATGCAATCTACGTTTAGTTTTTGCAATATAGAAATCATGGCAGTCCCAACAACCAGCCTTATACTCAACTTTTGACTAAATTTTGTATAATTATACATGCTATTGCTAACAGCTAAGAAGGTGAATATCCAAAAATATCGCCCTATAGGAATATGGATGTTTCTAGTTTAGCCGGTCCAATATCGAATGTATTGTACCAGGAAAAGCTCCTGCAAAGGAGCAATAAATCTCAAGCATGCCAAGTTCAACCGCATTGAAAAATATAAATAACTCGTTAGTATTAAATCTCAGTTCCTGATCCTCAAGCCTAGTACTCAAAATGCTCGAGGGCTTGATAACAGCTTTACGTAATCCAAGCGGCTTTTCATTTTGCGAAAATAAAATTTAGCCAAACGCCTACGAACATTGCCGACACAAAATGTCCCTGGAAACATTTCGGAACGTCAAGCGAATCAACCTGAACAGTTTCGAAATCGAATCGAATCGAAATCTTCTTAATTTCTGCGAGCACATTTCGCAGCTTTAGCTGAACGATATTTGTTTCTAAAGCAAAACCCTTTGTATACTGGCCATTAGTTACTCGGGTTGGCAAATTAAAAAAGTATAGAAAATATCAAGAGTCATATCTTCGTAATATTATTAAGTATCGAGGTAAGCAAAATATTTGCATATCATACAACGCCGCGTATATATCATGCAATCTATCAGCATGGTTATTATTTAAATGTACTTGAAATTAGGAAGATATAGACTATGTATAAATTGTAAATAAAATAAAGATCGATTTGATATCAAAGATTTGTTACGTTTTCATTTTTAATTTAGTAGTTATCAGTTTTAGTGGTTTGTACGGTATCTGAAGGATAAATCTTACTGACAAAAGTGTTTTGCTGAAAAAAAAAACCACGTTTCTGGCAAAATTTACACGAAAATACATCCGGCCCTGATTGGCTCAGTTGCATATCCTTATTAGTGAGGATATTGAGGACGTCGCTTCCTGCTTTTCCAACAATTAGTTTGCCTATACAATGAAAAGAAATTTACACGACGATTGAAGATATTTTATTTTCTCGTGTTAAATACAATGCTTTACTAACCTGCTACCTGTCTCGCTCGCAAAATATTGTTCTAACCACTCGAAATTAAAAGTTTTCAGTCGTAGCGGAGGCGCCGTGGCCTCGTGCTGGATTTATAATTCGGAAGAACCGAGCTCAAATCCTCCTCCCTGCCATTAGTTTGTTGGTCCCAGATTCAACTCCTCAACCTTTGTAAATAGCTAACTTGTCAGCCTCCCGCCAGTGGGGATTTTTTTTAAATTTGTTTTATTTCTTTGCTTGTTAGTGCAGCTGTGCTAAACATTTCGACACTAAGACACAAAGTATTATTGCTGCCGCCGGTGTGATATCCTTTATGTTACGAATGAACGTAATTAAGAGCCCGAGGCAAAGCCTGCAACGATAAGAGTTGCGTTATGATAACTCAAGGAAAGAATGTGTATACAACGACAAGATGTAAAAAACAACGTCGATGACGATATTCCACTTTACTGGGCTTAAAATTCAGCAATATTGAATCGCTTGACTCGATAAGGTTTCCTAACTGACTTCCAGCAGTGTTAGATTTTGACGGTCATTATAACCGCTCTTTATCACTTGATGCTAAGATGATGGTATCAAAAAACTACCCAATCATTAGTAAACAGGTTTTTACTATTTTCTTGACACAACAGGTTACCATAGCAACAGTACGACCTGCTTAAAACACCCTTTAAGGCTTATACTTCAAAAATGGCACAGTGAAATTTATTTATATTATCAAATTTTAATAAGCATGGCGAGATGCAGCTTTTGGCAAAGTGTGGCCCTGACCCTATGCATATAATTATTTTATAATCACGTACAATTTTAGGAAAAAAGGACCTCGACATTTATTTCTCTGAAAAACACGAAAAGTTTCGTTCGTCAGTCCAAACACCATCTTAAGACATGAGTAAAATTTTAAAAAGTTGTACCGTATTAAAATTGCACAAATACTATAACAGCGCCATAATAGCAAATTTAACCGGCAATGTCCCATGCTGGCCAAGAAGTAATAATGCTTCTTAGACGTATTATTTCCGTGTTCTTGTTCTTTGGAATTCGTAATGAATAGATTCTAGTCTCGCTGATGCAGCGATGTAGTGTGAACTCTGTGAGCAAGCTTTCTCTCAGGTTACGTAGAGAAGCCTCAAAAGCGAAAACCGTTTTCCGTTTGTTAGCGCGCGTTCTGTGATACTTCAAAAGGGGACCCAGGACTCCTTGTAGACTACCAGGTGGCAAGGTGGATGTTTTCCCGACAGAAAAGTTATTTTTTGATTCTCTCCAACTATTGATCGCGACATTTCTTGGTTCTAAATAATTATCTTTATTGTAACCGAGGACTTGACTGACTGTAGAGAGAAAACTGCCTGGTAAAATTTTCCCTTTCCCCTAAATGTTTCTCTCTTTACCCTTCGCTTATTATCTAAAGGTGAAGATAAATACTATTGTGCTATTTTTCATTTGCTTCGCCATTCGACACCTATTTGAATAAATTATTTTCCAGAGATACTCATTTCGATTGACAGAAAATGTCATTTTGAATAATTACGTTTTATATCATTAGAATGAGATCGGTTTTAACAATGGCCGATTTAAAATACCATACAACACCGAGAGCCTGTTGTATGTTTTTTTATATGTAAAGACGCCGTACAGCTTGAGTTAAGTGGACGTTCAAATTAAGAGCAGTTTTGATGTTGCTCTTGAGGGAAAATTTTCAATTCTTGGTCTCTGTGCAAATACAGGTAACGATCCTGAAAGCATATCGGAAGCAGGTGCAAGTGGAGTGCTATAACTCACCCATCTTACATCAAGTATAATCTAAACGAGACTATCTGGCCCGGGTTGTTCGAAAGGTGGATAACGCTATCCATCGGATAAATCACTATCCAGAGGGTAGCGTGATTTGTTGTTAACACTTATCCACTAGAGAGCGATTTATCTGGGGGATAACGTTTCTCAACCTTCAAAACCCGAGGAATGCAATTTAATGTGAATAGAATATGCTCTATTATTTTTCCGTAATCCATATTGCCTTAAAAAACGTCATCACACGTTAGTCGATCCGAAAACAAAAGACACCATGTGTCTCTTGTGTTATGCGCCTTAAGAACAATACGTTTCTTTTTTTCTATTTTTTGATGATGTGTCAAGAGAACAATTCAAGCAGGTAGGTAATTGTTTCATTTGCCGGTGACGTCACACAGTGGTTTGATGAAGCTCATCGCTTTAGTCTGAATATCACATTTCTCAATCCGGCTAGAATGTGCTCGAGTGTGCTACGTCGACCGTGCTGTTGCCTACGCATTGCGTGATTAAGGCGTGAATGCTGCGGTTCACTTAACACATGCAATCCTAAAATTAACATATCATTCAATACCTTGCGTTGGTTAGTCACGATTGCTCTGCCTCGTTTGTATGGGAGCAAACAAACACCAACCGGATGCACTGACGTTGTGTGAGATACTGTTGAAGAAATTGTTCACTTCTCAGAAACGGATTTCATCGCGATGAAGGTATGTTAGAATTGAACTGTTTAGCGTGAAATTCTACGGTCATCTGGGCTACTAGTGTGGTTGAATATCTCAAACATCTCTCCGACGATCGATCAATATTCAGTCGACATCCGCACTAGCATGCTGGAGAGCAATGTTATCACGAGTTCTTAAGTTGTGTGTTCCCTCTCGGCTCGTTGTCATAGGGGAAATTTACGTTGCCCACAGTTTTGCGGGGAGTTGTTTTATTTGGTTTGCTTAAACTGCTATTGTTTTGACGAACATTATACGCAACAGTGAAAGAATCGTGCGTGGTATATATTTAAACTGTGACGACATGCTCCGTTTATCATCGGTATAAATTTGACCGTTGTTTCGCTTCGATTGAACGTTCTATATTTTTCATTGGTTAAGTTTTTCTTCCTTTGATAAACAGGCTGCTGAAAGCCCTTTTCAGGTCGCATTATAGCATATGAAAATCGAAAAGGGAGGCAGATGGCGAGAGTTGGTTAAGTCTCACAAATGACATTAGTCAAAAAAGGTTTAATAACTAACTTTCAGTAATATCCAGTTACTTCATTTAGATGAACAACTGAAGAGGCATCACCAGGCCCTATTTCGTGGTTCTTTGATGCCATCTAGTCATTTGTAGACCTAGAGCATGCTTTAAAGGTAATTTTTTCGAAGAATGATGTAACCCGCGCGAAAGCAAATGATTTATGTTAAAAAGCATAATACACTTTTCACAGGGTTGTCGTCGTGCAGGTACTAATTTGCCAACTGAGGAAATTAACAATTTCACCACAGTTATTGTCACTTGAACGTGAAGTTATCAGCAGCTTTTTGAACTCTGATTTTTTGATGCCGATGGTACGAGTGATCATATCACAAGCAATAAAACTAACACAATTCACAATTCATTTTGAGTGATGTAAATTTCCGTTTTGCTGTGCATACTAAGGTAAAATGGCTTTGTGGAAAACCGAAGTCTCCGCGTTTTTTTTTTTTTTCGCTTTCTTTATTGTTTATACTCGACCTTCCCCTTTACGATTTAAAAATCACACCAAGTTAGATTTAGTTTTTCCTTAGCCCGCGTAGCTTGGCGTAACTTCGCCAACAAAACTTTCAGATTGAAAAGCCATTTCCGTTGTGAAACGATCGTATCATTTCATAGATCTACAGGTCGGTGCCATCTTTCGGACTGGAGGAAGTCGAAAGAACGGACGTGCTTTGGTATCGTTTTCAAGCTGACACAATATGCTGATATACATCGAGTCAAAGCAATTTAAAAGAATATGATATGCGTTCTCTGTTTTCTATCTGACCGACAATGGCTCTGATGTTTTACAATTTAATGTTGTGGATAGTGTAATGTTGTTTGTGGTGAGAGGGCACTCGTTTGTTACTAAATGCCCTTTGTACTGGTACCTGTGTTTCGATCCTGGGATTTGTCAGAAACAATTCTAAAGCAAGGTAACATGATTAAAAGAATGGCTGTGTTTCATAATCGAGGGACGAAGGGTGCTCTCCAAAGTTTTTGGATTGGGCGTACGATCAAACGATCAAAACCCTTACCCTCATTCAAATCAAAATCTGCGAGGTTTCATACTCTCATTTCAGACCTTTAAAAGTAATAAGTAAAATATAAAGCATGCATTCGAACCAAGTGGCTCACCAGGCCAGAGCTTATCCCGATTTCAGTAGCATGGATGGGATGCTAGGTTATCGTAGCAAAGATTGCCCTTCGTATCAAATTAGCCGGTACCCATAATCCATTTATACACCTGGGTTGAGAGAGGCACTGTGATAGTGAAGTGTCTTGCCTAAGAACACAGCATAACATCCTCGACCAGAGCTTGAATCCAGACCGCTCGCTCCGGAGTCGGAAAACTATAAAACTAGGCGAAAAACTAGGCGTTTTCAAAACACCTAATTTTATAGTTTTATACTGATATCGTGGATCTAAGTTCAACAATATTTACTTGTAGCTGATAGATGGGCTGAAATTTTGTCTGAAGAGAAACTGCGGATGTTAAATTGACAACTGAAATGATGCTGATTCCAGAATGTCCCACACAGACATCTGAAATGACGGTGGTTCTTTTACATGAAAGCGTTAGAGTGTTAGATGCGCAAATTAAATACCAGTGAAATCCTGGCTCCAGAGGAACGAACCGTGAACCAACTTAGTAATGTTCTGTAAACAGAAAGTTTTAATTCAGAGTGCTTGAATAATTTCTTAATAGGTAAGGTGGCAGAGGTTATCTTATATACGTATTAAATTAGAAATTAGCCCAAAGTAAATACACGCATTCTCGGACAAAGAAGGCGCCATCTACAATCATTTGCGCAATTTCAACCTTTTTAAACATTTTTTTTTGTACAATTAAAATTTTATTTGGAAACATAGCTTGTTATACGTTACAATATCTCCTTACTGATTGTGCTGAAATATTTACAGTCTTTACTTACACTACATGATATTACATTGTCTTTACTAATTGATTCATTTTAGAACATAGCAGGTTTTTTGAAATATACAACGTAAGTCCGTTAGACTGGCCTGATACCAAATCTCAATAGTTCTTTGTTTGTTACTATAATTCTATGGATGAATTTAAATTGAAATTCTTTGAGCGTCTTTGCAGATTCTTTTCAATGACTTGAAAATCTTGCTCCAGGTGTCGCTATTCATAGATAGATTTTGACTCCAGCGCAGAGGTCCCGTGTGGTCCTCGTTGTGAGTTTTTGCATTAAGCAGCTTGTAGAAATCTCTTGACTTGAACTTGCCTAGATTTATTTGGACGGCATCGCTAAGGGGAAAGAAGTTATCGTTATGAAATAAGATTTGTTGAAGTCATCAGTCTGTTTGGCAATGGACAAAGGTGCTTCGGGATGGCGCTTACAACTTGATAGTACTGAAAAAAAATTAGTTTGGCATGAACATTTAAGTGAAAATTCATGGAATGTGAGGACTTTGCCGTTCTCAGTAAGTAGGTCTTTAATTGAAATAATGCCCTTTTTAAACCATTCACTGATAAAGAACAATACTCTATCTTGTTTTTGATAGTAATTGTAAAGAGTTTTTAATTCATTAAAGTTGTCAAGAATCCTTTTATAAAACGTCGGTAGGTGCATCGTAAGAGAAAGTTGAGTCCTCCCATTTTCTTGAAAAAGTGGTTCGGCATAGTGCAGCAGTTTCCATTGTCCGAAGCCAAGAGTCTGGGAATCCATGCTAATTTTAGGGCCTTGAACATTATGTTAAAATCTGTCATACGGATTCCACCCCTATCTGGTTCTTGATAGCGTCTGCAATTCCGTGAAGAACCAGAAGATTTGAAGCAGAATAAACGAGTTGTGATAATCCTAGAGTTTCTAATATAATAGCTCTTCCGACCTTTTTAAACATACTCACGATACAAACAATCAGCTGACTTTGTTATGTCTACCTTCTCATTCAGTTAACGAAAGAACAATTCTTTCTTCAAACACTTCGTCGTCACACCAAGGTTTGGACAGTGATGACAACTAGAATCTACTGCTGTACAAAGAAGCTTATTACATTGAACGTCTAAAACTAATGTATTTTCACATGTTTATTTATGCTAATTATTACATGGCTGTCTCACAAGGACTGAGAACTAATGAATTCACGAATTTGATTGGCTGAAATCTCACTGGGTTCGTTCTGCGCTCACGACCGCGGTCGAGATTCTCCCATACAGAAGAGCTAATTAACCCCTTCTAGTATTTAAATCGCGCACTTTGTATGTCTCTTTGAGTCTGAAGATGGTATGGAATAATACCGAAATATAACATCGCTAATTTTCCTCGTATCTGTTGTGTATATGTTAGTCACAATGTAGTTACTCGGATTTGACTTTAACTCTGTTCAATTCTGTGCGTGTATTAAGCCTAGCTTTTGAACCTTTTTGCGTTTTAGTGAAATTTCATGTAGAACAGTTTTAACCAGTTGATTTCTCTCTGTTTTGTTTTGATCGGACATTTTTGTTTCAATGATTGTTTTTCCAAACGAATTATTTTTATAATCGTAATGAGTTATAAAGCTGACGTTTCGAGCGTTAGCCCTTCGTCAGTCCATTTGCTCTGACGAAGGGCTAACGCTCGAAACGTCAGCTTTATAACTCATTACGGTGGCCAATTTACATTTTCAACTTAGTTGATATAACGAAATTACCTTGTTACCCCCACCGACGCA